>Ga0137306_100121_pt1 | contig 124882 bp, 80 predicted proteins | sample Inofroosms_March_FD_97187 | JGI IMG/M metagenome (GOLD analysis project Ga0137306, IMG submission 97187) | Mouse cecal microbial communities from Vienna, Austria - N-Acetylneuraminic and N-Acetylglucosamine D2O microcosms_March | ecosystem: Host-associated > Mammals > Digestive system > Large... | reverse complement strand
CTTCAAAAAGCATTTTGAGCGGGGAATTATTGTTAAAGAATATTTCAAGAGTTAAATAGTGTTTAGAAGCTCTGAAAATTGCGACCCCAACCGGGTCAAAGGTTCGTTTCCATACTCAAAACCCCACTTTGTGAGGCGTGATAACAGCTTAACTTTCGGTGTTTCAGCCGACTCACTGATGATTTCTGCCAACCGTGAGTCGAATTACTCACAAACGTGAGTACTCACTAATGACTCACTCACCACCTCTGTATTCTGCGCCATTCTGAAATTTTGGCAAAAATAAAAAGCACTGAAAATCAAGCGATTTCAGTGCTTTGCGGCATTTTGCCATTTTTGATTGTGACCCCGGAGAGGCTCGAACTCTCGACCCACTGATTAAGAGTCAGTTGCTCTACCAACTGAGCTACGGAGTCATTTGCGTTGGTGTGTTTCCCAATTGCGGTGCAAAGTTAAGGCTCTTTTTTGGATTGTGCAAATTTTTTGAGAAGTTTTTTATGATATTTTTTTTAAATTTTTCGTTCAAGATTTAGTATCTGGTTGGCACACAGTGGTTTGGTGTGTTTGCTTTTTTATCGGAAGAAATTGACGAGGCCGGGTCGCTGAAAAAGACCCGGCCTCGTCGATTGTTATTCTTCGGAATTTTTTTCGGAGTATTCTTTCAGTAGCTTGTCCTGGACATCGGAGGGTACGAGTTCGTAGGACGAGAATTTCATTGTGAACGACGAGCGTCCGCCGGTTATGGAGCTAAGCGAGGTAGAGTAGCTGCTCATTTCTTTGAGCGGAACGCGGGCCGAGATTTTCTCAAAGCCGTTTTCGCTGCTCATGCCCATGATGATGGCTCGGCGTCCCTGAAGGTCGCTCATTACATCGCCCATCACATCGGCCGGAACGAGTACTTCGACGTCATATACCGGTTCGAGCACCTTGGGATTTGCTTCGCGGAAGGCTTGGCTGAAGGCGTTTCGGCCGGCAAGGCGGAAGGAGATTTCGTTTGAGTCTACCGGGTGCATCTTTCCGTCGTATATGCACACGCGCACGTCGCGGGCGTATGAGCCGGTAAGCGGGCCTTGTTCCATTCTGTCCATCAGGCCTTTCACAATTGCCGGAATGAAGCGTGCGTCGATAGCTCCGCCAACGATGCAGTTGCATACCACGAGTTTGCCACCCCATGCAAGTGGGATTTCCTGCGTGTCGCGCACATTCATTTTGTATTCCTGGTTGCCGAATCGGTATGTGTCGGGAGCGGGCATGCCTTCGGTGTAAGGCTCCACAATGAGGTGCACTTCGCCGAACTGTCCTGCGCCGCCGCTCTGTTTCTTATGGCGGTAGTCGGCACGGGCGGCGCGGGTTATTGTTTCGCGATAGGGTATCTTGGGCTCTTCAAACACGATGGGCAGCTTGTCGTTGTTTTCCACGCGCCATTTGAGTGTGCGCAGGTGGAATTCTCCTTGTCCCGAGAGGATTGTCTGTTTGAGTTCTTTCGATTGCTCCACAACCCATGTGGGGTCTTCTTCGTGCATACGGGTAAGTATGCCGGCAAGTTTTTCGGCGTCGCTCTCTGTTACGGGGCGTATGGCGCGCTGATATTTTGGCGCGGGATATTTTATGAAGTCGAATGCAATTTCGCAGCCTTTTTCGTCAAGAGTGTTGCCCGTGCGCACATCTTTCAGCTTCACGGTGGCGCCGATATCGCCGGCCGCAAGTTCGTCGACAGGAGTCTTGATCTGTCCGCAAACGCAGAATATCTGAGCCAGACGTTCTTTTCCGCCACGTGTTACATTCTCGAGGTCTGCTCCGGCCTTGAGGGTGCCGCTCATTACCTTAAAGTAGCTTACTTCGCCGATGTGGGGTTCTACGGTTGTCTTGAACACATAAACGCTCAGCGGGCCGTTGGCATCGGGTTTCACCTCTTCGCCTTCGGTATCGACAGGCGCAGGCATGTCTTCAACGAAGGGAACGACGTTGCCAAGGAATTCCATCATGCGGCGCACGCCCATGTCTTTTTCCGCGCTCACGCAGAATAGGGGATATATCGAGTTTTCGATAAGGCCTTTTCGGATACCCATTCGGAGTTCGTCCTCGGTAAGGTGGTCTTCTTCGAAGAATTTCTCCATAAGCGTTTCGTCGTTCTCTGCCGCTGCTTCCACAAGAGCGCGGTGCAGCTCCATGGCGCGAGGCATCTCGCTTTCGGGAATGTCTTCGATTTTAGGTGTGCCGCCGTCGGGTCCCCACGAGTATTTCTTCATCAGGAGCACGTCGATCATAGCGTTGAAGCCGGGGCCGCATGCAAGGGGGTACTGGACGGGTACTACTTTTGAGCCGAATATGTCGCGCATCTGGTCGATTACGTTCTCATAGTCTGCCTTTTCTCCGTCAAGCTGGTTGAGGGCGAAGATTATGGGCTTTTTGAGGCCTGATGCTGTGCGGAAGATGTTCTGTGTGCCTACTTCCACGCCGTATTGTGCATTGACTACTATTACGCCGGTGTCGGTAACGTTGAGGGCTGTGATAGCGCTGCCCACGAAGTCGTCCGCGCCCGGGCAGTCGATTACGTTGAGTTTCTTTTCGAGAAATTCTGCATAGAACACGGTGGAGAACACCGAGTAGCCATATTCCTTTTCTACCGGGAAATAGTCGGTAACGGTGTTTTTGGCTTCGACTGTGCCGCGGCGTTTTATAACTCCACACTCGAAGAGCATAGCTTCCGCGAGCGTGGTTTTACCCGAGCCTTTGCTGCCGAGCAAGGCTATGTTTTTGATTTCCTTTGTTTTGTAGAGTTTCATGCTATCAGTATTGATGTTTCATATTAGGTGGAAAAAGATACGGTATCCTTTTCGGGTTGCAATTTATAAATATTTTTTCTTACGATAATCGGCAAATAGTATGTTACAAAACATATAATTGCCCCACAGGCCGCTTTGAGGCGCATTTTAATGTAATTTTGCGCGGGTATAGTGTCTATCCCACAAGTTTTTTGTACCTTTGGGACTGTTTTTGCAGAAATTATGGAAAAGGACGAAACCATCCAGTTAGGTTTGAAAAAAATTGAAATAGATATCTCGCGGTTCAATCAGGAACCGGACTATAATAGCCTTTATATTCTCCCGACCAGGAATCTGGTTCTTTTTCCGGGGTTGACGGTCACCTTCGAGCTTGGCCGCTCGAGTTCGCTTGCTCTTGCCCGCCGGGCTGAGCGCGACAAGCTGCCCATAGGCATCGTGTGCCAGCTGAATCCCGACGAGGAAAACCCGGCAGTGACTACAGGCTTGTATAAGTATGGCACTGTGGCCGACGTGCTCAATGTGTCGGAGATGCCCGACGGCACTCATCGTGCGTTCGTGCGTTCGCGCGGGCGCTTCCGCATAATGGGGCGTGGGGAGGGCACCGAAATCGATGCATTGTGCGCCCGTGTCAAGCCCGTGGAGGACATCGTGCCTGAAAACAGCGATGAGTTCGACACCCTTGTTGACCTTGTGCGCACCACAAGCGCTAACGCGTTGAAAGATTCCGACCCGGCCGGCATCAGGATGGGCATGGCTCAGTATGACGACCAGGTTGAAATCATCAACTTTCTGTGTACCAATCTTCCCTTCGAGGCAAAGGCCAAGAGCGACCTTTTGGCCAAGTCAAAGATCATAGACCGGGCAATGGGCCTGCTGACAGAGGTAAACCAGTTTGCCGACCGCATAAAGCTCACTGAGAACATTATGAAGCGGGCGCGCCGCAATATGGAGGAAAACCAGAAAAACGCCTTCCTGCAACAGCAGATGGAGGCGATACGGGAAACTCTCTACGGCGACGAAAGCACCGAGGCCGACGAGCTGTTGGACCGTGCGGAGCAGACGGCTCTTCCCGACTCTGTGATGACCAACGTGCGTAAGGAAATCGAAAAACTCCGACGCTATAACCCCACCACGCCTGATTACTCCGTACTATACACATATCTCGACACGCTCCTGTCCCTGCCTTGGGGCAAATACACCACCTCGTCGCCTACAATTACAGAGGCTGCCGAAATCCTTGAAAACGACCACTACGGTCTTGAAAAAGTGAAGGAGCGCATAGTGGAGCAGCTCGCCCTTCTGATGCATAACCCCGACGGCAAATCTCCGATATTATGCCTTGTAGGCCCTCCGGGTGTCGGCAAGACATCTATCGGAAAATCGGTAGCGAAGGCATTGGGCAGGAAATACGAGCGAGTGTCGTTCGGCGGCCTGCACGACGAGGCCGAGATCCGAGGTCACAGGCGTACATATATAGGTGCGATGCCCGGCCGCATAATCGATGCGATGAAGCGTGCCGGAGTGGCAAACCCCGTGTTGGTGCTCGACGAAATAGATAAGATCGGGCACGACTACAAAGGCGATCCCGGAGCCGCTTTGCTCGAAGTTCTCGACCCCGAGCAGAACTGCCATTTTCACGACAATTACGTTGATGTCGATTTCGACTTATCTAAAGTGCTGTTCATAGCCACGGCCAACACGCTTTCCACGGTTTCGCAACCCTTGCTCGACCGTATGGAGATAATCGACATAAGCGGATACCTGCTTGAAGAGAAAGTAGAGATAGCCAAGCGCCATCTGCTTCCGAGAATACGCCAGACCCACAGACTGTCCGACGAGGAGCTGGTGATATCCGACGAGGCTTTGGCAGCCGTGATACGCTCATACACATCGGAAAGCGGAGTGCGCCAGCTCGACAAACGCCTCGCGTCGATAGCACGCAAAGCCGTGTTGGAGAAGATGCGTGGGAACGACTTCCCCCTGCCTGTGCTTCCCGAGCATCTCTACAAGTTGCTCGGCCTCGCTCCGCACCTTGCCGAGCAGTACGAGGGCAATGACATCGCCGGTGTTGTCACAGGCCTTGCCTGGACGGCGGCCGGAGGCGAGATACTTATGGCGGAAGCGTCGCTTGCGGCAGCTAAAAACAGCGCACTCGGTCTTACCGGCCATCTCGGCGACGTGATGAAGGAATCGGCCACGATAGCGTACCAGTGGGTTAAGACCAATGCCGACAGGCTCGGAATCGACCCGGCCATGTTCGACCGCTACATTCTCCACGTGCATTTCCCCGAAGGAGCCATTCCCAAGGACGGGCCGTCGGCAGGTATCACTATCGCCACGGCCATAGTTTCGGCATTTACCCGACGCCGGGTGGCGCCGAGAATCGCTATGACGGGTGAGATAACCCTTCGAGGCAAAGTGCTGCCCGTAGGCGGAATACGCGAGAAAATTCTTGCGGCCAAGCGAGCCGGAATCACCGATATAATATTGTCGGCCGATAACCGTCGCGATATCGAGGATATGCCGTCGCAATATACCGAAGGCATCAGCTTCCATTATGCCGCCACGGCTCAGGAAGTGATAGACCGCGCTCTTACCTCTGAAATACTACCGTTGTCCTGACGTGGCAGGGTAGGGTAATTAGAAAAACAGCTGCGCTCTTGGGGTTTCCTCATGGGCGCAGTTCGTTTTTTATGTCTTTTCATAGTGCGTAAGGCGCTATGCGTGACCCGTAACCGGCGATTATTGACAAGTCGGAAAAATATCTGCGATTATGTTTCGATATAACCGTAGATGTTAGTAACTTTGCAGTTCCAAAATGGTAATCAAGGTAATAGCTTCCTATAGAAAACAACAAAACCAATCATATTCAAAGATTAAATTTTAATACTTACTTCAAAAAAATTATCACATTAAGCTATGTTTGCACATTCCTTAAAACTGTTAATTTTTTCTTTGTGTGTGCTCCTGTCCGTACCCGGAGTATGCGCAAAGTCGCTGTCGGCTGACGACGCGCGCGGTATCGCCGCAGGCTTTTTCAAGGCCGGTGGCTGCGGGCGTCTTGCAGATGCTTCGGCTCTGACTCTGGCCCAGACATCGCGCAACAGTGTCGGAGATGCTTTGTACTATGTGTTCAACGCGTCGGACGGGCGCGGTTTCATCATAGTTAGCGCCGACGACAAACTTGAGCCGGTAATCGGCTATTCTTACGAAGGCAGCTTCAATGGCGGCAATCTGCCCGAGGCTGCTTCTTCTGTCCTTGGTGGCGTGGGCCGCTATATCAGCGCGCTGCCCGAAACGCAGGCATCGCGCCGCAAGGTTGCTTCCTATGCAGCTGCCGGAAGCCGCAAGGAACTCTCTACGGCAGTATGGAGCCAGGAATCACCGTTCAACAACTTGATTCCCAACCGCCGCCTTACCGGCTGTGTCGGTGTGGCTATGGCTATCATAATGCGCCACCACCAGTATCCCGCTCAGGGTACAGGCTCTATCGGCTCTGTGGATTTCAACGTTAAATACGACTGGGCCAACATGAAGACCGACAATTATCGCGGAGGATATAACGCCGTGCAGGCTAATGCCGTGGCAACTCTGGTGTCGCACTCTGCGCAGGCAATCCTTACCGACTTCGGAATGTCGAGCTCGAGCGCTTTTGAGGTGCGCGTACCCTACGCCCTCACAACCTACTTCGGATACGACGCAGGAGTGTCGTACAAGAAGCGTGCCGAGATGGACAAGGCATCGTGGGACGAGCTGATTGTCGCTGAAATCGAGGCCGGACGCCCCGTGCTCTATAGCGGTCAGGACGTGTCGGTGGGCCACGCGTTCGTGTGCGACGGATACGAAGTACGCGGTTCGGAAACATATTTCCACATCAACTGGGGCTGGGGCGGAACAGCTAACGCATATTTTGCCTCCGACGCCCTCAACCCGAGCGCAAGCCGTGAATACCACTTCAACGACCAGACCACAATAGTTTACAATATCAAGCCTGCCGCCCTTGCCGGCGCGTGGTCGCCTATACACATCACCAGCGACGGAGGCCAGATCGGTATGACAACAGATGTTGCCGACCTCGCTGCCGGAACATCGTTCACAGTCCGTGTCGGTGCTCTCAAGAATATATCGAACGACAACTTCTCAGGCTCTATGGCCGTGGCTCTCTATGGCGGCGACGGCTCGTTCAAGACTCTGCTTGGCAATGCAAAGGGATTCAATCTTCAGGCCTTGCAGATAAGCAATTATGCTGATTTCAGCTGCTCTGTGCCTGTTGGCACAACTGTTGTCGGCGGCGACAAGGTTCGTATCGTGACCAAGGCAAACGGTGCTGAAAACTGGCTGCCTGTGGCCGGCGACCTCCTTGTGATAGGCGAAGTTCCGGCAATTGGCAATGTGATTCCTTACTTTGCAGTCGAAATTCCCCCGTTGAGCGGTGATGCGATAATTTCGGCTCCGAGCGGAAGCCGTGTGATCAAAGGCCGCGATTATTCTTTCAACGTCAAGGCTTCCGGCGACGACAAGGTTGTTACCGTCAAGGCCAACGGCTTTATCCTCACCCCCGATGCCAACAGCAACTACCGTATCGGAAACGTGAATTCCGACCAGAAAGTCAGCGTGCTTGTGCAGAATGCCGCCGACGTGGTATCCAAACGAAATGTCTGGGTTTCGTCCGGCAAACTGTCGGAGGCTATAAGCGATGCCGACGCAGGCACGATAAAGGACCTTACCCTGTATGGCACTATCGACGTTACCGACTTTACCTTCATCCGCGAGCGTATGAAGGTGCAGCGTCTTGACCTCTCCGGCGTGCGCATCACAGCCAACGGCAACAACCCTGCCAACGCTATACCTTCCAAGGCATTCTACTGGTATGGCTCTCTTCGTGAGATTGTTCTTCCGTCAAGCCTTACCACCCTTAAGAATGGCTGCTTCACAGGCACAGGCCTTAGCGCTGTGGAAATTCCCGCATCGGTAGGCACTTGGGAGTATAATGTGTTCCTTGGCTGCAGCTCGCTGCGCGAAGTGACGGTGCGCCGCCAGTCGCCGGCATGGATCAACTGGTGCGTGTTCAACGGTAGCCCGCGAACCAAGCTCATTGTTCCCGTTGGAAGCGAGGCTGCTTACCGTGCGAAAGAAAACTGGGCGGACTTCAAGGAGATAGTAGGGCAGAATCCTGTTCCGGCAAGCTCCTATACTGTCGATATTCAGGAAATTCCCGGCGTCAAGATTACCGCTGAGAACACCGAGAGCGAAGTCGCTCCCGGCACCACATACAAATTCACCGTCGAAACCGACGACTCTTTCGGCGACGCAACTATGGAGGTGTATGCCAACAGCACACGTCTGTATGCCGATGCTGCCGGCGTTTATACCACGGTGATAAATGCTAAAACACTCCTCCATACCAACTTCAAACAGCCTGAGGCTGTATCTGCTTCTGCTTCGGCATGGAAAATAACAGGCGCAAACGGCGGTGCCGGTCTTGTTACAGACGTTATCAACGTAGTGCCCGGCAAGACCTTCTCGCTGCGTGTCAACGCTCTTGCCATTTCGGCCGATCAGGCAGCTATGTTCTATGGCGTTGTTCTTACCGACAGCAAAGGCGCAATAAAGGAATTCATTTCGCCCGTTATATCGAACAGAACCGATAATTACGGCAATCTTCCCTGCACATTCACTTGCCAGGTTAAAGATGCGTCGGTACGCGAGGGCAACCTTATACGTATCGTTACTTCGTACAACAAAAAGAACTGGTATCTTGTAGACGCCGCTTCCGAGGGTGTGTGCGACCGTATCAAGGCCGTAGGCAACGAAGTACAATACCACAGTGTGACCATGCCTTCGTCTATCGAAGGTGCCACTATCAGCGGTGCCGTTACTCAGGTAGTACACGGTATGCCGTTTAATATCTCCGTGGTGCCTGTTTCGGAGGACGACCGCGTAACAATCTCTGTCAACGATGTCATTCAGGTGGCAGATGCTGCCACCGGCAAACTGTCGATTGGCTCCGTGATGGAAGACCTCAACGTTGCCATTCAGGTAAATCCCAAGGGCACGCCGGTATACACCGTTGTACACGTGCACGAGGGCGAACTCGAGAAAAAGATTGCTACAGCACCTGCTCGACTAAAAGTTGTAGGTACCATTAACCTATCTGAGTTTGCTGCGTTTAAGAAGAACATAACAAGAATTAAGGCTCTTGACCTTGCAGATCTTGTTATTGTCGATAATGGCAAAGAAGTTTCGACGCTTCCTGAGTTGGCTTTCTATGATGATAAGAATTATACGGCACGTTCTGTATTGGAAACAATAATCCTGCCATCTAATCTTAAGCGTATAGAGCGTATGGCTTTATATCGTAACTTCAATCTGAAAGAAATCACCATTCCAGCAACTATTGAATTTATCGGTTCTTCTGCATTCGATTATAGTATGGCTCTTCAGAAAATCATTGTTTTGCGTCCTACACCATGTGAACTTGGTTCTCAGACACCATTTTTATCGAATAAAGCTATAACCGTAGAAGTTCCTAAAGGAGCACTTGCCGCCTATCAAGCTCCAACTACGAATAGTTATTGGAAAGCTCAGAATCTTGTTGAATCGGCTATATACTTCAATGTGCAGGTCGATCAGAAGCGCGTTGTCAATGTCGATCCTCAGAATGTTCAGCTCAGCAAGATTCCTTATCCTGATGCAGTGGCAACAGTTGCTCTCGGCCTCCCCAACTCTAAGGAGGCTCTCAACCCCTCGCAGCAGCTATATCCCGGCAAGGCTTTCCGCCTCTACGATAACGGCGTGGACGTGACCACAACTGCCGCCGAACTTAAAAACGGTATATACAATGTGACTTTCGACCCAGCCCAGACCGACAAGGCAAGCCTCTCCTACCCGGCTAACCACGTTGTCGAAGCTGTGATTTACCACAGTATTTCGTTCAACAAGTCGTCCGACAAGGTTGCTGTCAAGATGGTGGGTACCGACGAAACGACCGAGTGGAAAGATGTTCCGATGTCGCTCTTCGACGAGGCTTCTTCCGAAGTGCGCCTCGCCCTTTACAAAGAACGCGGCTCTTACGGCTTCACTGTAAGCTCCGACGTTCCCAATATGGAGCCCAAGGTGAAAATCACGAACCACGCAGGCGAAGTGCAGACTGTGATTCCCGGCGAAGACGGCGTGTACGCTATCGCCGATCTGCAGGGCGATGTGACTGTGGATATTACTATGGTTCCGTCGGAAGGCGCTGTGCTTAGCGCGGAAGAAATCGTGGCTGTAGATACCGAAGGTGCGGCCGATGTTACCTCTATTGGTGTTTCCGGCGAAGTACCTGCTGATGCTTTCGGCGCTATCCGCGATAACTTCAGTAACCTCGAAACCCTCAACCTCGCCGATATGGAAAATACCGCGATTCCCGAAGAGGCATTTGCCGGTATGGAAAATCTTTCGAGCGTAGTTATTCCCGATAATGTTACAGAGATTGGCGATGGCGCCTTCCGTGGCTGTGGTAATCTCGAATCGCTTACCCTTACCTCGGTAGAAACCATCGGTGCGGGCGCGTTCGACGGCTGCAGCAACCTTACCAGCATCACCATCACGGGCGGATCAGCCTCCGGCGAGGCCCGCGCCAAGAGCCGTGCCGCGCGTGCGGCCGGCATCACAGATGCTTCCTTCGAGGGTCTTAACCCCAACTGTATCATATTTGTATCCGATCCTTCGATTGTGCTTACCGGAAAGAACAACGTGGTTTATAACGGTAATGGTATCCGCCAGGCAATGACCGACATAACCCTTTCGTCGGATTACGCCTTCAATACTCCGGGCAGCTTCAATCTTGGCGACAAGACCATATCGCTGAGTGTTCCTGTGGGTTACAAGACCCAGATGGTCAACGACAACTGGACCGGCATCGTGCTGCCCTTCGTTCCGTCGATGATGACTATGGACGGCGTTGAGCTGAGCTTTGCCAAGGAAGGCGACAACACTATGAGCCTGCGCTCGTTCGCCGACGAAGCGGCCGAAGAACTCACCGATGCCTTGGTGATGGAGCCGAACATGCCTTATGTTGTCCGTCTTAATACCGAAGGTACGGCAAACGCGCAGGTGGTATTCTCCGCAACAGGAAAATCGGAAGCCGCAGTGGCCGACGACGAGCTTACCACCGAAGACTTCGATGTGCAGACCACTCCCGTGGCAGAATCGATTGTGTGCCGTGGCAAGGACTTCTCCATGTTTGCCGATTACGCAGGCCGCGCTTATGTTCAGGGCGACTATGCTCTCAACGAAAACGGCAGCGAGTTCCGCCTCGTCGACCCTGCAGAGCCCGGTGTGGCAGCTCCCTTCTCCGTGTATATGCGTGCTAACAGCGAATCCGCTCCCGAGTCGTTCGTTGTAAGCAAGGAAGAGGGTACTTCCGCTGTAGGCATCGCTGGCAGCATAGGCAACGACCGCCTCACCATCTTCCGCGATGGCTCCTCTATGGTGATTGTGGCCAATGCCGAGTGCGATATCGAAGTATTCGACCTCCGTGGCATACGCGTGGCATCGCTCCGCCTTGCCGAAGGACGCAACACCGTGGAACTTCCCGCCGGCATCTACATTGTCGACGGCCTCAAGGTGATAATGTAATCCCCCCCTATACCGAAGATAAAGAGCCGGGCTGCGAACTGCAGCCCGGCTCTTTGTCATTGGTAGCTGTCGTTTCGGTGGTATTTTCTGTATGCGGCGTCGAAATGGCGGCTGATCCTGTCGCGCAGCGACGGCGGCGCTATCACCTCTATATGCTTGCCGTAGCCGAGAATGGCGCGCTCAAGCTCGTTGTTTAGCACTACTTTCAGCGATAGCTGTATCGACCCGTCCCTGAAGTATTGCTCTATTTTCTGAGAAGCGTGGAAAGGCTTTGTGCGCACGTATGGCGCCTGATCGCTGTCTACTTTCAGCACCACCCGGTGCGCTTTGTCGTGGATAGTTTTGGTAACTCCTATCACATCGTCGAAAAAATGCACGGGGTCGAAGTTGGCGCAAGCGCGAAATTCGAGCGTCGGCTCGGCTTCCACTCTCTCTATGCGGTCGATTGCGAATATGTTTATCTGTGGCGAGCTGTTTGCCGCCTTTTCGCAGATAAGGAACCAGCGGTTGCGGTATTCCTTAAGCAGGTACGGATATACTGCGATATCGGCCGCCTCGCGCGCCTTGAACGAACGGTATGTTATCGATATCGTCTTTCGGTGCCGTATCGCCTCGTACAGCGTGCTTAAAAATTCGAGGCCCTTGTAAGCCGTGTTTTTCTCGAGGTCTATGGCAGGCGCGTTGTTGCCTGCTCCGGCGGTGATATGCTCGTTCAGCTTGCTTATTATGCCTACTGCGGGCGACAGTTGCTCGAAGCTCTGGAAATGCCTCAGTACGTCCATGGCGGAGTTCAGCAGTTGGAGGTCGTCGTCGCTGAGAGGGAGGTGGGTTATGCTGTAGTCAGGATCGTCGTACATATAGTACTTACGTTCCGTCACCACTATGGGAGCGTTGTATCCCAGCCTGTCGCTACGCATCAGGGCGATGTCGTTCTGGAAAGTGCGCCGGCTTACGGGGTTGCTGCGTCCTTCAAACTCGGCGAGAGCCTCTGTGCAGGCTTCCATAAGGTCGTCGATAGTCCAGCGGCGGAAGCGGTTTTGCAGGCAGCGGTCGATGGTGGAGATGCGTATTAGTGCGGATCGGTTGAGAGGCATAAGGCGATTTTTTTGCAAAAAAAGTAAAATTTCCGCAACTGCGCAAATAGGTTGCGCACAAGGGTCTGAACTTTGCATCGTAAAATTTGCAACAATGAAGACAATCAGCGGATACGATATCAAGATTTTCACCGACAACATCGAGCCTTCTGCCTTGGAGCAGATAGAGCGCCTGCTGTCGATCGATGTGTTCTCCGATAAAAAGATACGCATAATGCCCGACGTGCACGCCGGCGCCGGTTGCGTGATAGGATTTACCGGCAATCTCGGCGACAAGGTTATCCCTAACATAGTAGGAGTTGACATTGGCTGCGGAATGCGGGTGGCGCGTATGCGCTGTGGCGATATCGACTATCACAAGTTTAATGCCCACATACTCGCCAATGTGCCTTCCGGTATGTGGGTGCGTGACGAAAAACGTGGATTCAGCCCCCTTGCAGGCGAAGCGCTCGACATCTATCGCCGGGCAAAGGAGTTGGTGCGGCAGCTGGCGTGCTACCGCGAGCTGAAAGACGTGAAGCGGATTTATAAGTCGATAGGAACACTCGGAGGCGGCAACCACTTCATAGAGCTCGACCGCGACGATGCCGGAAACATTTATCTGGTAATCCACACAGGTTCGCGCAACCTCGGCAAGCAGGTCGCCGACATATACCAGTCGCTTGCCGTGAAGCGTCTTTCGGGCTGGGACGAAATTATGGAAAGGCAAAAGAGAATGATAGAAGAGTACAAGGCGGCCGGCCGCCGGGCGGAATTGCAGGGTGCGATAGCGAGTCTGCATCGTGAGTTCAGAATGTCTGCTCCACTCCTGCCTCGCGAGCTGTGCTATGTCGACGGCTGCGCGCGCGAGGATTATCTCCACGATATGCGCATATGCCAGCAATGGGCGGTACTCAACCGCACTCTTATCGAAATGCTGCTTCTGCAGTTCTTCGGCGATTGCGAGGTGCTTGAGCGTTTCGAGAGCGTGCACAACTATATAAGCGACGACAATATGATACGCAAGGGCGCCATCTCGGCTGCTTCGGGCGAGAGGTGTATCATACCGCTGAATATGCGCGACGGTTCTCTTATATGCACGGGAAAAGGCAATCCCGACTGGAACTGCTCGGCTCCGCACGGCGCAGGGCGCACAATGAGTCGCAGCGAGGCATACCGCCTTGTGGATATCGAGGACTTCCGCCGGTCTATGGAAGGCATATACTCCGAGTGTGTCAACGATTCCACTCGCGACGAATCGCCTATGGCATACAAGCCTGCGGCTGAAATAATGGCAAACATAGGGCCTGCTGTGACAGTCGACACGGTGATACGCCCTGTATTTAACTTCAAAGCATCTGTATGAACATTATAAACGGTAAAAATGCTTCCGCCGTAATATTTGCGGCGGAAATAGAGGCAGAGGCTATTGCTTTTGTCGAAGGGCTGTGCGATAGTCCGTCGATGGCCGGTTCGCGCATAGCCCAGATGCCCGATGTGCACCATGGCAAGGACTGCAATGTCGGCACGGTGTACACGGTGGGCAACTATCTGAATCCGTCGCACATCGGAGGCGATATAGGCTGCGCCGTGTCGATGCACGGGCTGTCGGTGCCTGTAAGCAGCGACGGCTTCGCCTTGCTCGACCACCGCATACGCGAGGCGATACCTACCGGCATCGAAATATGCTCTAAAAACAACCTTGATGAGAAAGAATTTTTCCGATTCATAAATTCGCAGTATCAGAAAGCGTATTCGGCTCAGCCCGGACTGATAGCTCCTGTGTCGCGGGTCGATGCCGGATTTGTCAGCACGCTATGCCGCAGGCTCAAGATATCGGAAGGCATGTTTTATAAAAGTATCGGCACATTGGGCGGCGGCAACCACTTCATAGAATACGGCGAGGATGGCGAAACCGGCCAAGGTTGGCTCACCATTCATACCGGCTCGCGCAATTTTGGCCAAAAAGTGGCCGGATATTGGCAGAGTATGGCCCGAAATCCGCGCAGGACGCCGTTCGAGGGCTATCTCTGTGGTGAATATCTCGGCGGCTATCTTTCCGACATGGTGCTTGCGCAGGCATATGCGCAGTTCAACCACATCGTCATACGCGACCGCGTATTCGCTATCCTGCGGAAATTTGGGAAGATAAAATGCACCGAATCAATATTCTCAACCCATAACTACATATCCCTTTCCGGCAGCGAGCTCGTTCTGCGGAAGGGTGCTGTCGATGCTTCGTGTGGCCGAAAGCTGTGCATACCGTTCAATATGCGCGACGGTATCGCCATATGTGTCGGCAAGGGCAACGACAGCTGGCTCGGCAGCGCTCCCCACGGAGCCGGAAGGCACCTTTCGCGAGCGGCGGCACGCAAGGAGCTGAGTATGGACGACTTCCGTGCCACGATGGCAGGCGTCTACTCAAGCTCTGTCTGCGAGGCCACTATCGACGAGTCGCCAATGGCGTACAAGGCAGCCGAGTCTGTCCTCGGTCTGATAAGTCCTACCGTCGATGTCGTGGCGATGGTGCGCCCGAAATTAAACATAAAAGATATCGGAAAATGAAAAAATATATACAGCTGACAGCCGGCCGCGGCCCCGTGGAGTGTGCCCGTGCCGTGGCCTTAGTTGCCAAGGAGATGCTGAAGGAATACCCTTCGTTGCTTATCATAGACTACGAACCTCATCACTCCGAGCCGGACTGCTATATGTCGGTCACATTCTCTGTCGAGGGCGATGTGAGCCTTATGGAGGATATTGGCCGCAAATGGGTCGGGACAGTCCTGTACCGCTCGACCGCCAACCGCTATCGTCCCGGCCATAAGCGCAAGAATTGGTTTGTGGGAGTGAGCATGGCCGATCCGCTTATGTTTGACCCCGTGCTCGACAAGGATATCGAATATGAAACCTGCCGCTCGGGCGGCAAAGGCGGCCAGAACGTCAACAAGGTCGAAACAGCCGTGCGCGCCGTCCACCGTCCCACTGGCATTGCCGTGAAGTGTTCCGACGAGCGCTCTCAGGCACAGAATAAAATCAGGGCACGCGAGCGCCTTATGTTAAGAATCAATGCCTTGAACCACACCAGGACTGAATCTGCCCGTAAAGAAGCATGGAGCAGGCATGCATCGCTCAAAAGGGGAGAGCCTGCAAGAATTTTCACCGGGCCGCTGTAGGATTGGTTTTGGCTAAAATTTCGTATCTTCGTGGAGTCAAAAAATAGAAACGAACGATGATCACCAACCGAGAAGAAGTCCTTGAGAACGCCCTGCGTGTTTTCGCAAAGATGAATTATGAAAAAGCGAGCCAGATGGAGATAGCCAAGGCCTGCGGACTGTCTAAAGCCGGGTTGATTTACTATTATCCGTTCAAGCTCGATCTGTTTGTCGCCGTGATAGATAAATACGTGTTCGGCATGCAGGCGGCGGAAAACAAGTTCCGTTTCAAGGCAGCCTCCCTCTCGGAATTTATCGACCGGTATGTGGCGGGAGTCGAGCGGATTATGTGTAAGCTGCTATCTCTGCTTGACGACGGCAACAATCCTGCCGGGTGCAGCATCAATTTCTACTACTACCACCTGATGATGCAGGTTCGTATCTACTATCCGAATGTCGAAGAAAGGATTGCCGAATTGTTCAGGCAGGACTATGAGTTTTGGAAAGCGGCCATTCAGTCGGCTATGGACAGCGGGGAGATACGGTCGGATCTGGATCTCGATGACACTGCCATGATGTTCCGGCAGGTATTCTTCGGCCTGTCGTTCGAGCAGTCGTTTCTGAGAGGACTCGACACCGCCAGACTCGCAAGGGAGCTGCGCTTCGTCTATTCGCTGATTAAAGCCTGAGGCATTGTAATTACACGGATAATTTAGGCACCATACAGAAATCGCCCGGCGCAACGCCGGGCGATTTCTGTATGGTGATGAATGGGAAGATGATTACCACTCGGTTCCTTTGAGGAAGCCGTCGATAAATATAGGATACATTTCCTGATATGTGGTGCGGTCAATCATATCGCCCCAGAAGAACACGCTCAGATTGCCGCGATCCTTGGCGTAGGTGGTTATGAACTCGCCGAACTTGGCACGTTCGTTTTCGTCAATGCCTTTGTAGGCACCGCATTCACCGATTACCACGGGCACTCCGAAAGTATTGGAGTAGTCAATGAGCAGTTCAAGCTCTCCTCCGAGTTCGGCTTCAAACTCCTTGGTCCATGTGGGCAGGTTTTCATCGTCGGCGTCATCGCCGAGGTTGGAAAATTCTGCCGGTGTGTAGTTGTGTACCTGAAGGAGGATATGGCCTGCTATCTGGTCGGTCGGGAGTCGCATGCCATCGAGGCGTGTCTTGCTGCCGCCGGCGCCGTAAGTGTTGACTATGAGGTTGCGGCGTAGGTTGTTGCCGCCGGTAGCGCGAACGGTGTCGACAAACTTCTGTGCAAGGATATTGATTGCCTCGTAGCCGCCTTCAACGGGTTCTACCCAGTTCTCTTCGGCATCAAGCATTTCGTTGTAGCCTTCAAAGAGCAGTTTGTGGTCGTATTTGTTGAAGCGGTTGGCAATCTGTGTCCACAGGTGGCCTAACTTGTCGGATATGTCGGCAATGTTGTTCATATCGGCGCGGAGCCAGTTCTTTTCGCCTGCACCGGTATCATGGTGCACGTTGAGGATTACGTATAGTCCTGCGTTCAGACCGTAGTTCACTACCTCTTCCACGCGGGCCATCCACGGCTCTTTGATGTTGCGGTTTTCGTCCATGTGCGGATACCAGGTAACGGGTATGCGCACTGCGGGGAAGCCGCTCGCAGCTACTGCGTCGAACCATTCCTGAGTGGCCTTAGGCTGTCCCCAGCAGGTTTCCCATGCTTCGATGTCGTCAGGATCGAACCAGTCGCCCACAGCATCGAGAGTGTTCCATAGGTTAAGGCCTACAGCCATGTTGCGGTTTGCTGTTGTGGCTGTTTCCCAGCCTGCGTCGTCTTTTTCGGCAGGCTGAATCTGTGTCACGGTCAGAACCTTTGTGTCGGAACCCGAGCGGAAAGTCACTTTTGCGGAGCGGGTAGCCTCCTTGCCCATCGGCAGGGTGCTGATTTTGATATAGCGGGGCTCCTTGTCGGTAGTGGCGTCGCCCGAACGGTTGGAGAGGAGCAGCCATTCGCCGGCGTCGGTGGTAATTTCCCACTCGGCATTGGAGGTAAGTGTGAGCAGGGCATAGCCGCCGTAGGTGCCGAAGTCGATTGCTTCGATAGCAGCGCCGTCGCGGGTCACGGTAAGCTCGGCAGGACCGGTGAAGGGCTCGTCGTCATCGGAGCACGATACAAGGCCCATCGAGGGGAGGAGCAGCAGGCTCATCATAAGCAGGAGCCTGGTCAGCGATATTTTGGTTTTCATACAGGTTTATTACTCTTTTACGTAAAGACGGAAGTTATCGTATGCTATGATTACTAAGTCGCCAGCGTTGTCATAGCCGAGGTAAATCTTGAAGTCACCATCGCCCACATTGAGGGCGCAGATGTCTGCGTATGTGGCGGCAGAGGGTGCAAATTCTGTCAGGGGAACAGCAACGCTCATCCACTGGCCGGGCATAGTTTCGCCTGTGGCACGGTCAACGATGGGGATGCCTGCCTTTTCCTGCTTGAAGACTGTGATGGTCGATGTCATAGTCGTGGCTATGGTGGGCAGTTCGTGCAGGTACACTTCGTAGCGAAGCTCAATCTTGCTCAGGGGTGTTTTCGGGTCGATGCCTTCGGGTGTGGCCTTGGCGTTCCAGAGGAAGTTGTGGTCCCACCACGAGGTATAGGCCTCGAAGTATGCGAAGTTGCCGGATTTCATGGTTATGGGGCAGCTTGAGGGAAGCGCGGGCCAGCCCCATGCCGGATTACCGCCAAAGTTGTTGGTACCCCAGCCCCAGTCGATAGTGGTGCCGTTGCCGTCGAAGTCCTCGTATATCCAGTCGTAGCGGTAGAAGGGCAGGGTGGCGCGTCCGCCGAGGGTTGTCACGGTGAGTATGCCGTTTGATTCTGCTGTGGGCAGCTGCTCGGGCATAGTGAATGTGAGCTTGTCCATTGCGTCGGTGGTTTCGACAGTGTTGATGTCGATGTCGATTTCGCCGCAGAGGTTGACAGCGGTCAGGTTGGTGAGGTATTTGCCATAGATTACCACTTTCTGGCCGGGTATAGGCATGTCGGTCGACACGTCGTATACCTCGGGTTCCATCGGCGATTTGGAGAAGCCGCAGTATGCGTTGCCGGCATAGCATTCAAGCACGTAGACACCGTATGCAGGAATTTCCGACTGAGGCATCTTTATGGTGAGAGTGGTGCAGTCGTCATTCAGGCTCCACTCGGTGACTTCTGCCAAAGGCACAGTGTCGAGGTCGGCAACATAGATATGCTCGATTTCGTGGAGGAGCTTGCCAACAAGGGTTACCTCCTGGCCGGGACGCATTTCGGGAATGCCGTCGGCGTTAAGCTCGAGGTCGGCCTTGTACAGTTCGAGCGAAGGATAGCCTGCTATCACATGGAAGGGATAAGAGGCAGTGCCGTGGGTGGTTTCGATTCGTATTTCGAGGGGCACATTCTCGTCCATGCCGCGAACAACGAGGTCGGCGGGAATGGTTACGATAAGGTGGGTCGAAGTGTTGTAGTTGCTGTTGAAGTAGCAGTCCTGATTGTTGATGTAAACATTGAGGGCATTGTTGAGGTTCTGGCCCTGAATGAGTATCATCTGTCCCACGGTGGCATCGGTAAAGGTGGAGTCTGCCTTTTCAGGATCGGTCAGTCGCACGCATTCGATTACCGGCTGGCCGCCCGAGTTTTCATCGTCGGAACATGATGCCAGCGATATCAGCGCTATGTTTGCCAGCAGCGCTGCAAGCATTATATATATTCTGTTCATCACTTTGCGGTGGATTAGTCGTTAAAGTTATAGTGTTCCGGTTCTGCCTTCAGGAGAGGATTCTGGATTACGTCGGTTTCCGGGTAGGGCAGGAAGATATTGTTGGCGGTGATGTTGGCCTTTACTTGAGGCTCGATCAGGGGACCGAATTCTGTCTCTACGTAAGTTTGCCAGTCATCTCCGTTTGATACGAAAGTCATGCTTTCGTCATCGCCCATTTCGAGCTTGTCCCAAGTGTAGCCGCGATACTGGCTGTTGAAGTAGGTGAGCATTCGTTCGGGCTGCCATTTGTAGAGGTCGATAAGATAGTACCAGTTCTGGTATTCCATCGAAAATTCCACTCGGCGTTCGCGAATAAGGTCGTCGAGAGTAACGGTGCTTACCTCGTCGATTTGTGCGCGGCGGCGTACTTCGTTGAAGTAGCGTATTTCGTCGCCCGATATGGATTCCTTGTTGCCAAGGCAGGCTTCGGTATACGTCAGGTATATGTCGGCAAGACGTACTATGTATGTGTTGAGCGGAGAGTTCATCGCTGCTACATATCCGTCGTTGTCGTCGTCGGGGCCGCCGGGAACGCCTTTCTTGATAATGGAGGTGGTTCCTTCGTATGTGTATCCTCCTTCGGCTATGCAGATATAGTCGTAGTGGACGCCGGGAGTTACGAATGTGGCGTCGCGGCGAACCACTTCCCACTTGTCCTTGCCGTTTTCGCCTTTGTAGCGATACTGCATCAGCATGTCCGCTCCGGGATTGTAGGCACTCCAGCTGCTCATTCCGCCCATCATCTTGGAGTCGCCGCAGAGGTCGGAGTTGAGGGTGTTGCATACAAGCCATGTAGAAGTGGGCGAGCAGTACCACTGCATCTGGAGCAGGCTTTCGATATTGTTGTTGTGGCGGTACTTGAAGAGGTCGTGGTAATTCTCCATCAGGGTGGAGCCGCTGTTCTTTATAACGTCGAGGCACACTTCCTTGCAGAGGTCGAGGTCGGCTTGGTCGCGGTCGGCCTTACCCCAGCCTGAACGGCTCAGATAGGTCTTGGCAAGCATAGCCTTGGCACTCCAACTGGTAGCACGGCCGGTGGCGGCAGGGCTGTCAGGCAGATGCTCGGCAGCGAATTTGAGGTCGCGGATTATGAACTCAAACACGTCCTCCTCATAGTTGCGGGGGCGTACAGGGTTGTCAACCACGTCCTGGTTGTTCTCAAAGAGAATCACCGGGCCCCAGATGTGCACTGCGTAGTAGTACGCGCAGGCTCGCATAAGGCGTGCTTCGGCAATGGCGCGTTCCTTGGCGCTTTCGCTTACTTCGGGTGAGCATTTGGTGTTTACATTGGTTATGGTGGCGTTTGCCATGGTCACCACGGAGAACAGTCCCTGCCATGCCTGGGCTACAAGCTCGTTAAGAGCGTCGACAGTGAAGAGGGTGAACTGAGGATTGTTGTACGGCGAGTATACGTCGTTGGCGCGAAGGCTGCCCATCGGAACGATGGAGCGCTGGTTGTAATCGAACCATGCGCGGTTGTAGAGCGGGGCGGTGGAGGAAGCCACGGCTTCGTCCGAGGCGTAGAAGTTGTCCTCAACGTACTCGTTGTCGGGTACCTGGTTGAGGAAGTCGCTTCCGCACGAGGTGCTGAACAGTAGCAAGCCTGCCAGCGGTATGGTGAGTTTGTTTAATTTCATGTTTGTGATTCAATGGTTATTGGTTAGATTATAGGCTGATGTTCAGACCGAAGGTGAACATGCGCTGCGACGGATAGCGGGCATAGTCGACACCCTGCAGAAGCACGTTCTGGTTGTATGCGCCGATTTCGGGGTCATAGCCTTTGTACTTGGTGAAGGTGTAGAGGTTCTGAATGTTGCAGTATACGCGCAGGTTTTCAACACCGAAGCGGCCGGTGAAAGCGCGGGGCAGTGTGTAGCCTACAGAGAGGTTCTTGATGCGGAGGTACGATGCGTCTTCAACGTATATGTTGCTCGTACGGGAGTTCTGGTTCGATGCAGACTGGTCGATGCGGTATGTCGATGCGCCGGGGTTTGCCACCTGCATGTTGTCGAGGGTGCGGTCGCCTTCGGGGTCGATGAGTTCGAGTTTGGCGTAGTCACGTACGGAGGCGAGGGTAGTCCAGCGGTCTGCGGGGTCGCTCTGCTTCTGGAGCAGGTAGTTGTAGCCGTCGTTGCCTACCGATGCGGTAAGGAAGAGGTTGAAGTCAAAACCCTTGTAGGTTATGCTGTTGTTGAAGCCGATGGTGAAGTCGGGGTGGGGGTTGCCGATGAATTTGCGGTCTTTTTCGTCGATAACGCCGTCGCCGTTGACATCTTCATAGATGTAGTCGCCGTACCATACGCCGGTGCCTTCGGCTATCTCCTTGTTTTCGGGTATCGCCACGAAGCGGGGCTTGCCGTTGGCATCGAGGATAAGGTCGCCGTTGCGGTCCTTCTGGTAGAAATCGCTTTCTTTTTCAAACATACCGATAACGTTGTAGCCGTAGAACTGTCCCACGGGGTTGCCGACAGTGGTATATGTGAACACCTCGTTGCCGATTTTGCCCTGGATACCGGTGCTTTCGGTGTAGAGCTTCAGCACCTCGTTGCGGTTGAGAGAGAAAGTGAGGCCGGAAGTCCACTGGAAATCGCGGTTGGTGATGTTGACGGTGTTGAGAGTAAATTCAAAACCTTTGTTGCGCATCTTGCCGGTGTTTACCCACGGCGAGCTGATAACTCCGCTGATGTATGCCGGGAGGGCGGCCTGCATAAGCAGGTTGTCGGTGTTCTTGAGATAAGCGTCGAATACGAATTCGATTCGGTTGTTGAGGAAGGCAAGGTCGAGGCCGGCGTTCCAGGAGTGGGTCGATTCCCATTTGAGCTTGTTGTTGGAGAAGTTGCCGGGATAGAAGCCTGTGCCCCATGCGGTGGCTACCGACGACATCACAGAGCCGTATGCGTAGTTGCCGGCGTTCTGGTTGCCGACAAGACCCCAGCCGAGGCGCAGTTTGGCGTTGGAGAGCCAGCTCAGGTCTTTGAGGAACGATTCGTTTTTCAGTCGCCACGCGAGAGCTGCCGAGGGGAACCAGCCCCAGCGGTTCTCAGGACCGAAGGTCGATGTGCCGTCGGCACGGAGGGTGGCGGTAATCATATAGCGGTTGTCGAAATTGTAGTTAAGACGTCCGTACCACGATTCGATGGCGAAGGAGCTGCCGCCGCTGCCATTGGTGGCGGTCTTGAGGTCGCCTACCTGAATGGCGTGCACGTTGTTGAAGAGATAGCCTGTGCGGCCTGCCGAGAGGTTTTCCCACTTGGATTCCTGCGATTCGTGACCGGCCATCACGTTGAGGCTGTGCTTGCCGAAGTCCTTGATGTAGTTGAGGTACTGCTTGAAGCTGAGGTAGTGGCTGTTCGACGAACTGCGTGTGCTCTGGCTTGTCTGCTTGAACTCGCCGAGGGTCATGGCCGGCTGGAAGTAGTAGTTGTTGTTGCGGTCGTATGTTCCGCCGAATTCAACGCGGGCTGTGAGTCCCGGAAGAATGTTCACACTCGCATAGGCATTGATAAGAGCCTGAAGGCCTTTGTCCTTGTTCTCGCGGGTAAGGGCGTCGGCCAGCGGGTTGGTGTAGTATATGCCGAGCTGGTTGTTTTCCTGATAGCCCCAGGAGCCGTCGGGGTTCTTGGCGGGCATTTCGGGAAGCTGGCGCAGAGCGGTGAGAATCACGTTGTTGTTGTCGATGGTGTTGTTGCGGGTGGTCTGCGACAAAGACGACTGTGCGCCGATGTTGAGCCACTTGGTCACCTTGGTGTCGACATTGATGCGGGTGGTGAAGCGCTCGAAATTGGAGCCTACCGCGATACCTTCCTGATTGGTGTAGCTGCCGCTGATAAGGAACTGGGTGGCGTCAGTACCGCCGCTTACAGATACCTGATGGCTGTGCATGGCTGCCTCACGGAAGATTTCTTTCTGCCAGTCGGTACCGTCGCCCAGAATCGAGGGATCGGCAAATTCTTCGCGCTCGCCCCAGCCGAGAACGTCGACACGCTCGTTGTACATCTCTGCGTAGTCGCGGAGGTTCATTGTCTTGAGGTGCTTGGGTATCGACTGAAGAGCGAAGTAACCTTCGTAGCTTACGTGGGTCTTGCCGGCCTTGCCGTGGCGGGTGGTAACGAGAATCACACCGTTCGACGCGCGCGAACCATAGATGGCGGTGGCCGATGCGTCCTTGAGCACTTCGAGCGACACGATGTCCGACGGGTTGATGGTGGACAGCGCCGAGCTGTTACCGTTGGTCTGGCCGTTGACGGCAACACCGTCGATTACGTAAAGAGGCTCGTTGCCGTTGAGCGAGTTGGTACCGCGGATGGCAACCGAGATACCGCCGCCGGGGGCGCCGGAGTTCTGTGTCACCTGCACGCCGGCCGCGCGTCCCTGAAGGGCCTGGTCGACCGAGGTGACGATGGTTTTCTTCATATCGGTGTCCGATACCGATACTACGGAGCCGGTAAGGTCGCTGCGTTTCATCGTACCGTAGCCCACAACCACCATTTCGTCAAGGGCGGTGAAGTCCTCCGCCATTACCACGTCCACGGTGGCTTTGTCGGCTGTCGCTTCGGTAGTCTTGAAGCCGATATAGGAGAAAACGAGGGTGGAACCTTTGGGTGCCTTTATGGTATATTTGCCGTCGATGTCGGTAAACGTTACCGTTTTTGTCCCCTTTATTTTAACTGTTGCCTGTATCAGTGGCTCCCCGTCGGCTTCGGACGTTACCGTGCCGTGTACGGTGATGGTGGGAGCCGTGGCCGCGCTCATTGTCAGAGCGGACAGCAGCGTGATACATATGATCAGAGCTGCATGGCCCAGGCGGGTTAGAATTGGTTTGCTAAATCTTTTACTCATTGCGCATAAGATTTGAGGTTAGGTTTTAAGGTTATGGTTTGTTAGTGTTTTGCGGCAAAATTAGCTACAATTTGCCTTTTAAGGCATATAAGATGTTTTTAGTTATTCTTAACTTTTTATGTTGCCTGAGTGCGAATGTTATAAAATTGGTATGGTTATGTTATCTGTGTTCGATGGTGGCAATGGAAGATTCCTCCCAATCGTCTGTGCGGAAAGGGAGTAGGGGGAGTCCTAAGTGGTTGTGAATGCGGCCTATGGAGAAGTTGCGGAAACAGTAGCGCACAGCTTTTATATCCTTCACCTTGTCGCTGCTTACCTCGATAGCGCGGTTATACCATAGTTCCTTCGCCTTGGCGGGATAGAACACGCGGTCGTCGCCCGCTACTTCAAAGCCTTCAAGCTCTCCGTTTGGGGTAAGGCCGTTGTCAACGTTGTCGAGCATTATCACTGCCCGGCTGCCTTCGGAGTGCATCGATTTGAAGCGCGGATAGCGGGTGTCGATGCCTTCGATTCCGTATGTGCGGGCGGCTGCCATAAACGACAGGCGTTCGCCGATTTCTTCTTTTTTGGTGCCGTGAATGTCGTTTATCTCGTGCGGATATATGAGGTCGGTGGTGCTTACGCAACCGCTGTTGGGGATTATGTCGGCGGCCTTGTGCTGGCATTCGCGGAAGAGCGCGGCGGTGGCTCCGTCGGGGTCGCCGTAGTTCCATGCCGGTATTTCCACGTAGTAGAACGGCAACTCGCCCTGCTTCCATTCGTCGCGCCATATCTGCACCATGTCGCGCAGGCGCTCGGGGTACACGGTGTGCTGTCCCACGTTGGCCTCGCCCTGGTTCCAGAGGAAGCCTTTGACGGTGTAACCGGCAAGCGGGTGTAGCATGGCGTTGTACATCACGTTGATTCGCTCCCATAGCGGCAGTACCGAGTCTGGGGTGGCCTTTTCTTTTTCCACGTCGCGGTCGGGGTATTCGTCGAGCTTCCACTTGGGCATCCACCCCTCGACCTTGCTGCCGCCGAGAGAGCAGTTTATGATACCGACGGGAACGTCGAGTATCTCTGTGAGTGAACGGGCAAAGAAGAATGCCACGGCCGAGAATTCGGCGGCGTTGGCAGGCTTGCTTTCGAGCCACTTGCCTGCCACGCGGTCCTGAAGTTCGTAGTTGCCGCAGCGGTTGATGTTTGCCATGCGTATGCCGGGATATTTGCCGGAATATGCTATGGCGCGTCCGCCGTTTTCGGTAGGCTGGCACCAGAAGCCTTTCAGAGGCATCTCCATGTTGGACTGTCCCGAGCAGAACCATACTTCGCCCACAAGCACGTTTTTAAGCTCGATGTTCGAGCCGTCGCCCGCCATTGTCACGGTGTACGGGGTGTAACTTGCCTCGGGAGTGGCAACAGCTACCTCCCAGCGGCCTTTCTTGTCTGCTTTGGCAGTGTATGCCTTGCCGTTCCAGCCTGTCGTAACGGTAATCTTGGCTCCGGGATTGCTCCAGCCCCACAGTTTGGCGTCGGACTGCTGTTGCAGCACCATGTTGTCGCTCATTATGTCGGGCAGCTCTATGGCTGCATGGGCGGATATCGCGGCCGTGGCGGCGATGAAGGATATTAGCTTCTTCATATCAGGAAATCTTCAGAACGAGGGATATTTCGTTCGGTTTCTTGCCTTTGGGAAGCTGTACGCTGAGGCCTTCGGCAGTCTGTTTGAAATTCACCTTGCCGGCACCGAGAAGTTCCACTTTCTTTACTTTCGAGCGGTGGGCGTTGCCCTTGGCAAGCGATTTGATAAGAAGACGACCGTCGGAGGGCCATTCAAATACGTGGGCGTATACCGTGTTGCCTTTTTCTACGAAGCGTATGTCGGCAGGGGTGTACGGTTCGTTGCGGTTTTCATTGAAGCCGGCGCCGTCGAGGGGGATGGCATTCTCTGTAGAGGGGCCTTCGCCGTATACACGCCACGGACGTGTGCCGAAGATGCTTTCCTTGTTCACGTCCATCCAAGCGGCTATGTCTTCGAGGATTTTCTCCTCCTTGTCGTCGATGGTGCCGTCGCCTTTCACAGGCACGCTAAGCAGCATGTTGCCGTTCTTGCTCACGATGTCGATAAGCATATGGACCACGGTTTTGGCCGACTTGTACCAGTTGTCCACATATGTGGAGCGGTTGTAGTGCCATGTTCCGAGGCATGTGCAGGTCTGCCACGGTTTCTCCTGGCAGTCGGAGGGCACGCCTTTCTCCACGTCCCATACCAATGCTTCCTTGTGCTTGTCCTGAAGCTTTTTGCCGAATACCACGGCGTCGAGTTTACCGCCGTTGCGCTTCATGTTGCGGTTGTAGAAATGAGCCACTACGTCGAGTCCCGTGTTGTCGATAGGCCAGAAGGGGAGCACGCTGTCGTCGAAATATACCAAGTCGGGGTTGTAGTGGTTTATCATGTCGACGGTGCGGTTGAAGAAGTTGTCGTAGTACTCCTGCGTGGGTACGGAGGTGCCTTCGGGCCAGTCCCAGACGTTCCATGCGTGGCCGCTGAGCGAGTGGTTCTGCACGTACAGTTCCTGCGGGTCGTAGCCTTCCCACCATTTGCCTTTGCCGTCTTCTTTTGTCAGAACGCGTGCGTCGTACGATATTCCGGCATACGGGCCGGTCTTGTCGGCTCCCTGCGCTGTTTCATACCACGTCCACGCGTGCGAGGAGTGTATGCTCACGCCGAAGGGCAGGTCGTATTTGCGGGCAGCCTTCTCCCATTCGGCGAGTATGTCGCGTTTCGGGCCCATATTTACCGAGTTCCAGCGCTGGTACTTGCTGTCCCATAGGTCCATATTGTCGTGGTGGTTGCCCATGGCGAAAAAGTACTGGGCGCCGACGCGCTTGTAGAGCGCAACGAGTTTTTCGGGATCCCAGTTCTCGGCTTTCCATTCGTTGATTACGTCCATAAATCCGAATTGCGACGGGTGGCCGTACAGTTCGATATGGCGCTTGTAGGCATAGCCGCCTTCTTCGTACATGGCGCGGGCGTACCAGTCGCCGGCCTCGGGCTGGCACTGCGGGCCCCAGTGGGCCCAAATGCCGAATTTGGCGTCGCGGAACCATTCGGGCGTTTCATATGCCGCGAGAGATTCCCATGTGGGTTGGAACTGACCGCTTTCGGCGGGTTCGCGCTGGGCTATGGCCGATGCCGGCAATAATGCGAGCAAGGCTGCGATGGCTGTGTTGCTTGGTTTTAAGGTCATGGTATTTTGTGTTGATGTGTTATTTGCTGTGGAATATGAAGTGTATGCTTCCGCTGATTGGTGTCCAGTTGAGTTGCATGTTTTTCTGTCCGGCAGGCCCGAGCTGCTCGGGTTTCTGGAAGCGTGTGCCTATCGGGGGTATGGCGTGCATGAATCCTATGCTTGTTCCCGGGGCGGCAGGGTATGTGCCGGCGTTGTTGTCGGCCTTGGCTCGCTGAGGGGTGAGCATTTGGAAAAACAGCCCGGGACGCGATGGAATAAGGCTTATGTCGCCCTCGGTGGTGTTGACTGTCACAGCGCGGCAGTCGGCGTGATAGCCTTTGAACTCAGGGTAGTCCCACGACTCGCCCGTGACGGTGTTGTTGTATCGCTTGCTGTGGCAGCCGAATTCCATTCCTTCCATTCGGTTTTTCCATACCCGGTAAGGGCCTCGGCCTATCCATTCCATACCCTCTGTCTTTTCTTCGGGATAATCAAATCCGATTCCGATATAATCTGTCTCGCCCTCGACAGAGAAGGTGTAATCGAGCCTCGGGTGTTCGTCCGGCGAGAATACCCATCGCAGCCATTGGCCTTCCTCGAATTGCGGCTCTACGATGTAGCTGTCGCCGCTCTTGTAGTGGTTCAGCCCCTTGGGCGTGTTGGCCGATGTGGCTACAGCCGGGCCTCCGCAGAGCGATATCGTGCCCTTTGCCGTTTTCACCCCTGCGAGCATGGCTGTGGCCTTGTCGAAGGTGTATGTGCATTCGCCTTGGCGTATATATACATTTGCGGAATCCTCGCTGAGGGTGATTGCCTGTTTGTGGCTTGCGGCTCCGAGGCGGCGTTGGAGATGCCCTGCGTTGTCGATAGGGGCGCTGAAGGTGTATATGGCGCGTCCGTCGGGGGCGGCGACGTCGAGGTGCAGCACGTCGTGTTTATGCCAGTCGGAGGGTAGCCCGAGGTCGATGATGCGGCATTCGCCGGGTTTGGTGGAGGGCGCGGCGGCTGTGCCCTCATATGCGGTTTTCTCTTCAAAATGCCCGTCGGGACACATCGAGAGGTTTGTGAGGCGGTATGTGAAGCGGCATTGGGCAAGGTCGGTGAACATAAAGTGGTTTTCCACCGCGAGGTGGTCCGACGCCATGCGCGAGGCTATCTTTACCGGCGACCATATATCCCTGATTGCGTAGAAACTTGCTTCTTTTTCGCGATACGGCCCCACGATGCCGTCGGGCGCGAGGCTGCCGCGGCAGTCGATGCTGTCGTGGTGGTCATTGCGCACGAGGCCTTCGTCGAGGAGCGCCCACAGGAAGCCTCCTGCCGGGGCGCGGTGCTTCATCATGGCTTCCCAGAAATCCGACAGCGATGCGGCGGCGCCGCCGTCGAAGTTGCCGTGCATGAATTCGGTGGGGAAATATATGTCGTAGTCGTATGTCGATGAGTTGACAACGTAGTTATAGTCGGGATAGTGCTTGGTGTCTGTGCCGCTGAAGCGCTCCCACGGGTGTATCACGGGGCGTTTCTGCAAGTCGTACACGGCATAGTCGCCGTCGGCGTCGGTGTTCCAGCCGCCTTCGTTGCCATTGGCCCACATTATTACCGACGGGTGGTTTCTGTCGCGCTCCACAACGGCTCGGGCAAGGCGCCGGGCTGTGGGTGTGTCGTATTTCTTTTGCCAGCCGCAGAGTTCGTCGATAACCAGCAGCCCAACCGAGTCGCATATCTCGAGAAATTCCTTGTCGGGAGGGTAGTGCGACATTCTCACGGCATTCATGTTCATTTCCTTGATTAGCAAGGCGTCATCGAGCGATATGCGTCGCGACAGCGTGCGGCCGCTCTCTGGCCAGAAGCAGTGGCGGTTCACGCCCTTGAAGATTATGCGCTGGCCGTTGAGATAAAATCCGTCGCATTCGCGGTATTCGATGGTGCGGAAGCCTGTCTTTTCGCTTACGCGGTGGAGAGTGCGACCGTCTTTGCCCAGCTCGGCCACAACGCGGTAGAGTGTCGGGCTTTCGTGGCTCCACGGGCTTGCAGAAGGCACTCGGAGGCTGATCGTGCTGTCGGCGGGGCCTGTGGCTGTGTCGGAGATGCGTTTGCCGTCGATGCTCTCCACGTAGACGGATACCTGCCCGTCGTCGCAGCCGTTGACGTATGGGCGTACACTCAGCGTGCCGTCCGCGCGGGCATCGACAGCTATCGACTCTATGTGCGCCGTCGGTTTCACCTCGATGTAGACAGGGCGGTATATGCCGCCGAACAGCCAGAAATCAGTCTGCCGTTCCGCGCGGTACACCGAAGGGTTGGCCGGGCATTTTTTCACGCTTACTTCGAGCGTGTTTGTCTTGCCGTAGTCAAGAAGCCCCGATATGTCGTAGCTGAAACGGTAGAAGCCGCCTTCGTGTGTCGCGCCTGCCTTTTTGCCGTTTATACGTACTTCGGTGTCGGTCATGCTGCCTTCAAACACGATGCTCACGCTCTTTCCGCGCCATTCCTTGGCGGCGCGGAAGCGGTGGCGGTAGTGGCCTGTTTCCGTTGAGTTTTCCGGCTCTTCCCAGCCGTAGTAATATGTGCCGAAGCCCTGTGTTTCCCAGCAGGACGGTACTTTTATCTTCGTCCATTTGCCGCTGTTGCGCCCCGATGTGCACATAAAGTCCCACCTCACGTCGGAATCTTTGTCGGTTCCCGACAGGTAATGGCGACTTGTTTCAATGGGAGAGGCACCTCTCGCCGTTGTGGCGAGAAATGCCGTGAAAATGAGCAGTATTGACGAAAGGAATCTCATCTATCGTTTGTCTTTTTCCACAAACTCGAACCAGTCGAAATCGGCCGGATTCTTGCAGGCAGTGCCGTTGCCCGAAGCATACATGCCGATGAACACGCCTGTAAATCCGTATATTACCTCGTTGGCGAGGTTGCGTGTGTCGGCTGTCCCTATCAGGCGTGCTTTTTTATTGCCGCATTTCACATAGAACTGATACTGCGCCGGTGTCGACGATATGCTCAGAGTCACCTCGCCCTTTTCAGGCAGCTCCATAGTCTTTACGTCAGCCTCCTTGTCGTCGAGGTACTGGCGCAGTATGGCCGTGCGGCGTCCGTTGCGCATGGTTACGAGCAAGTCGTAGTGGTTCTTGTCGTTACCTCTGATTACGAGTCCGGCTTCTTCGTTTTCAGCCGTAGGGGTAAATTCCATTTTTGTGCTTGCCTCCATATTGAGAGCCGTCTGCCTGCGTCCTACAAAGGCGGGCGAGTCGTTCTGCTTGAACGATAGCTCGGAGCCGTTGAGACGGAGGTAACCCGGCCTCGCGGTCAGCGACCAGTCTTTGTCGTAGGGATTGCGGAGGAAGTACCAGTTGAGCTTTAGTTTTTCGCTATCGAAATTGTCGCGTGCCGGTTCTTTTTCCCATTTGTGCAGAGGCAGGTTGGGGCGTGGATACGATTCTGCAACAACGCCGTCGGTGCCTACCTTGGGCCAGCCGTCTGCGCTCCATGTGACGGGGGCGAGGAATGTTTCGCGTCCGATATGCTGGTATTTGCCGTTTTGCGGACGGATTCCGAGGCATACAGCCCACCAGCTGCCGTCCTGCAGCTGTACGAGGTCGGCATGGCCGATGGCTTGGAAGGGGTGGCCTGGCACGTCTTTGTTCGACAGCACGGGGTTGAGCGGGCTTGGCTCATACGGGCCGTAGGGGTTCTTGCTGCGTTGGATTACTTCGCGGTGTTCGTAGCCTGTGCCGCCCTCGGCCGACATGATATAGTAGTAGTCACCGATTTTGTAGAAGTGGGGACCTTCGGGCGAAGAGCCGCCAAGTCCTGTGGCCACTTTGCGGCGCGGCTCTATCACCTTGCCTGTTTCCATATCGAGTGTGCCGAGCAGGAAGCCTCCGGCATTGTCGGGGCTGAGATAGTATGCTTTGCCGTCGTAGAAATCGAGCGAGGGATCCACCCACCATTCGTCGAGCCACACGGGGTCGGACCAAGGCCCGGCAGGATCTGTGGCTGTGACATACGATATGCCTCGGGCGCCTTCTCCGCCGTAGTTCGTACCGATAACGTAGAATTTACCGTCGTGGTAGCGCAGCGTGGGCGCATACTGTCCGCCCGAAGTACCGGCTCCTTTGAGCGGGTTGCTCTTGGGCGTGGACAGGGCGTGGCCTATGATTTTCCAGTTTACGAGGTCTTTGCTGTGGTATATCGGCAGTCCGGGATAGTATTCAAAGGTTGATGTTACAAGATAGAAATCATCTCCGACGCGGCATATCGACGGGTCGGGATTCATGCCCGTCAGTATTGGATTGCTGAAGGTGTCGGCTGCTGTTGCCGGCAGGGATGATAGTGCGATGGCAGTCGCGAGTGCGGTTGCAAGTCGTTTCATCGTGGTATTGGTAGGTTTATTGCTTCAGGTTTGTTTTATGATGCAAAGTTAGCTATAAGTAGTATTATGTTGACTCGGATGTTGTGCGATATAGCGGTATAATCTGTTGTGTCGGCGTCGGGCTATGTTATTAATAGAGGGATTATTTGTTAATAGCGACTCGAAGAATGTGCTGTCAAAATACTGAAAAATAAGGCGATGCCGTTTTTTTTGCGGCATCGCCTTGGTATTTAGGGGCTATTCGCCCCGCTGAAGATTGGAAGCTTCGTTAGATTTCTTCGCGCAACCACTTTTCGAGTTCTGCTGTCCACAGAGGTTTGTAGGTGAACCCGTCGCCGTAGCCCCAGCCGTGGCCGCCGGTGGGATAGGCATGCAGTGCTGCCGGAACGTTATTTTTGACGAGTGCCGTGTAGTAGTTTATGGAGTTGGCAACCGGCACGGCAGTGTCGTCGCTCGACAGCATGATGAATGCCTTGGGAGTGCGGGCGTTTACCTGCAGCTCGTTCGAGTACTTGTCCTGCAGTTCTTTTGAAGCCTTGTCGCCGATGAGGCTCGCGCGCGAACCACCGTGGGTATATTCGGGCTTCATGGTGATTACAGGATAGAACAGCACTTGGAAGTCAGGGCGGGTTTCATCGCTGCTGTAGTGTGTGGCGAGCGTGGAGGCGAGATGTCCTCCGGCCGACGCGCCCATTATGCCGACTTTGTGAGGGTCGACACCCCACTCGGCCGCGTGGCTGCGCACAAGGCGCATGGCCTGTTCGGCATCAGCAAGCGGAATCTCGTGCTTTCCCTGCGGCAGACGATATTTGAGCACCACGTATGTAATGCCCTGGTTGTTGAACCACTGCGCCATATCGTGTCCTTCGTGTCCCGTGGCCTCCCAAACATAGCCCCCGCCGGGGCATATCACAATTGCCTTGCCGTTGGGCTTCTGGGCTTTGTATACTGTGATGCCGGGATTTTTGGTAAAGTCGTTATCGTTGATCATCGCGCCTATTGTTTCAGGCGTGGCGTTGGCGGGAGCGTCTTTCTCCCACAGCAGCATTTGTACTTTGTTGTCCTGAGCTTGAAGAGCCAAGGAGGCCATCAGCAGACCTGCGAATAGTAGTTGTTTCATTATTATTTAAATAGTTCTTTGGTGGCTTTGTTGCCTTGCACGCGTATATAGATGCCGTTGGCAGGATTATTTACGCGCACGCCCTGGAGGTTATAGTAGATAATCGGCAGATTCTCTTCTTGTGTTGTGATATTGTCGATGCCGCTGGTCGGTTCGTCAGAACGAAGTATTCGCATCTTGGTGATGGTGAAGCCGTGACCAAGCATTCTCAGGCCGTCCCAGCCGGTGAAGGCAGAGTCTGCCATTTTTTCGATATCTTCTTCTGTGATTTCAAGTTTATATGAGCCGTCGCCGGTAACAGGTATCATGAGATGGTCGTTTATCATATCTGTTCCTACGAAGCTTGGGTAGACGGTGTTGCCGTAATTGGTGGCAAAGCGGAATGCTCCGTTTTCAGCTCCCGCGTTCTTTGTGTATACCATTTCAAGACGCCATCCGGGCTGGGCTGTTGTGATTACGGTATTGGGAATTATCAGGCCGGGCCACATTCCATATCCTTCATCGTCCATATTGACTTCGGCAAGATCTACCGATACATTTTCAACCGTTATTCCGGCACCGGTTATGGTTACGTTAGCGTCCCAGCCGTGGAAATTCTGGTCTTTTAAATCGGCTATGGCTTCGGCGGTGAAGGTGTACTTGTATGTTCCGTCGGTTGTTACGTTTAGTACTTCGCCGTCCCCGTTTGGCTCGAAGCCTGTTAATGTCTTCCCCCCCCAGGCTGTTACGATTTTGAAGCAATGAGTTTCAGTGCCGGGATTGATGGTATATTTGATATCCATCACCGTTTCTTCGGGCAGGCTGCTGAGCACATCTCTGGATATGTTGATGTTGCCATCGCTTAGATTTATCGGAGTGTCGATGAAGTTTACGTCGAAGGCCGATGCAGAGAATGCCATGGCAGAGCCAAGGGCGAGAGTGAGTAGCTTGTGTGTCATGTGATTGATTTTAAAGGTGGATAATTTGGTTATATTTTTGGTTATATTAAGGTTTTAGGTCGGTTTCTTGGATAAAGGTTTGGAGGAGGGCGCGGCACTTTTTATGGCCGCGCCCTTTGGTATACGGTTTTGTGGTTTATTCGGCTACGATTATCATACCGCCGTTGGGTATGATTTCAACGGGTACGGCCGAGCTTTTCTTCATTTTGAGTTCTTTGGCCTTGAGTTCCTTGCCTTTGACGTCGGCATAGATGGTGCCTTTGTCGCCTTTGAGGCCGAGGCTCGAAAGATCGAGCTTGAGTTTGAGCGGTTCTTTGAGTGCGTTGACGCCTGCGATGTACCATTTGTCGCCATGGCGGCGTGCAAGCACCACATATCGACCGGGATAGCCGTCGATCAGCTTCACGTCGTCCCATGTGGTGGGCACGTCCTTCATGAAGGCGATGGCATCGGCGGGCGACTCGGTGAGGTTGTTGGGTGTGAGGCCGAAATTCTGCACAGGGTTCTGGAAGAGAATCGAGGTTGCGAGCTGGAATGCGTCGCCTGTGAGGCGGGTGTTTCCGCTGTTGTTGTCGCGCGACATACGGTGGTTAAGTATCGTGCCGCCGTATTCCATGATGGCCACAGAGTTGCGAATAAAGGGGTGCAGGGTTGCGTGGAAAGCTTCCATATCGCAGAAAATCTGCTGGAATATAAGGTTTTCCGATGCGAAAACGGCTTCGCTGCCCACGTGGTTGGGGTACATGCGCTCCCAGCCTCGGGGAAGGGTACAACCGTGGAAGATAACGTCGATTCCGTAGTCTGCGGCATCGCTGAGAATGTCCTCGTAGAGGCGCATTGTTTCCTGCTTGTCACCGCCGAAGAAGTCGACCTTGATGCCCTGCACGCCGTTGTCTTTCAGCCATTGCATCTCTTTTTTACGTACGATGGGGCGGTCCATCTTGTTGGTGGGGCTTTGCACGATGTCGTTCCAGTGGCCGCTCGACGAGTACCAGAGCAGGGGATTGACGCCTTTTTCGCGGGCATAGCCGAGAAGTTCGGGCATGCGGTCGTAGCCGATGTTCTGGTCCCAGCCTGCGTCGATAAGTATGTTTTCATAGCCGAGGTCGGCGGCAAGGTCGATGAAAGTCTTCTGGTCTTCCATATTCATGCTGTTGTCCTGCCATACAATCCAGCTCCATGTGCCGCGTCCGGGGCGTGCGGGGTGCTGGACATCGTACTTGGGCTCAACAACGTTCCACGGAATTGTTGTTTCGGCTATCGGTGCGAGGTTGTCGGCAACAGTGATTGTGCGCCAGGGGGTTGCGCCGGGCAGCGCGATGCCGGGCGATGCCGAGCCGTTGCCGTTGTTTTCTTCCGGCATCGGGTATGCTATGGTGTATACGCCGTCGGTGTAGTCGCTCAGGTGCGAGGCGCAGTAGTAGCCGTCGACGCCTGTTTCGGATAGGAGCGCCCAGCCGTCGTCACCAACGCGGAACAACGCGGGGAAGGTATAGCCGTGGCCGAATTCCGACACTGTGTCCATAGGCACGTCGGTGATGTAAAATTCCTCGTAGCTCGGTTTGGTGCGCTTCCAGCCTATCATGGCGTCGCTCTGCGAGGTAAGGAATACAGTGGTCTGCTCGGGGAAGCGGTAGCCGGTAGCTTCTTTTTCAACTACCATGCTGCCGATTTCGCCTTGGCGGGGTATGAGGTAGCGGAAAGCGATGTCGTTGTCCGACACGAGCCATTCCACAGACACTTCGCCTCCTTTGGCGTTTTTAAGCGTGGTCACGAGCCGGTTGGCATTGTAGTCTATGTGGCTTTTCTTTATCTTGTCCTGATCGAACGACTTGCTCACGGTGCCTTTTTCGGAAGAAACGAAGCTCATACCGGTTGAAAAATCGCCTTCGTTCGACAGGAATCCGAGCGGTGAGTTTTCGAGAATGGTTTTTCCGTTATAGCTTACCGAGTAAACCGGCTTGCCGCCGATGATGTCGGTCGACACGCGGAGTTTGCCGTCGGGACTCGCGGTTTCGACAGGCGCGCACCACGCGGGTGTTGTACCTAAAAGAATGCTTAGGCCTAAAATAAGTTTTTTCATTTTCATGATAATTATGGTTCGATGGCTGTTCGGACTCGTCATTGTCCGATATGTGATGCAAAGTTAGCGGTTTTATGCTTCACAGAGGGTGTATTATTTGTATATTACTCGGCATAAAGAGGCTAAAATTCGCTATATTTATGGTATTATAATGTTAATAGCCGTGTCAGAACGCGGTGTCGGCCTGCTCTTTGCCTGTAGGGCCGCACTCGCTGTTTTGTATTCTCGCGGAATGTTCCTAACTTTGACCCCGAAAGGTAAAAAAGTAAGTTATGAAATACAAAGCAGCGCTATTTGATCTTGACGGTGTGCTTATCGACACCGAACCAATATATACCCGTATCTGGAGCGATATAGAAAGCCGATTCCCGACCGGCATACACGATTTTGCCCTCAGCATAAAGGGCAACACCCTTCCGCGGATACTGGGCGAAAATTTCGAGCCCGAAGATCACGACGAGATAAAGCGACTGCTGGTAGAGGCGGAGGAAAAGATGGAGTATCCACTCTACCCCGACACTGTGCGCTTCTTGAAGTCGCTTGCGGCGGCCGGTGTGCCTGCCGCTATCGTCACGAGCAGCGGCGATGCCAAGATGGAGCGCCTGTTTGCCATGCACGCCGGACTGCGAGAGCTTTTCGGAGCCGTTATCACAGACTCCTGGGTGTCCAAGGGAAAGCCCGACCCCGAATGCTATATGATAGGTGCGCGCGAACTCGGCGCAAAGCCTGAGGAATGCGTGGTGTTTGAAGACTCGTACAACGGTCTTAAGGCCGGACGAGCCGCCGGCTCGTATGTCGTGGCGCTGTCTACTACCAATCCCGCCGAAAAACTCGCCGACCTGTCCGATATGGTGGCCGGGAGTCTTTCGGAGATTGATATCGATTCCTTGTTTTAAGAAACTGTTTAAATTTGAGATAGCAAGGCGAGGAACTGGTGCTCGTCGATGATGGGTATTCCCAATTTTTGGGCTTTTTCAAGTTTGGCAGGCCCCATGTTCTCTCCGGCAAGCACATAGTCGGTCTTTTTAGAGATTGAGCCTGCGTTCTTGCCTCCGTGGCTCTCAATCATAGCCTTGTACTGGTCGCGGCTGTTGAGCGAGAACACGCCGCTGATAACGAAGGTCTTTCCGGCAAGAATGTCGGACACGGCCTCGCTGTCGGCGCTCTGTTCCATTTCCATCTGCACTCCGGCGGCTTTAAGGCGGTTGACTATCTCTACGTTTGACGGGTCTGCGAAGAAGTCCACTATGGTCTGAGCTATTCGCGGGCCTACGTCCTCGACTGATTCCAGTTCGGCGACGCTCATCTGCATAAGACGGTCGATAGAGCCTGCCGCGCGGGCTACTTTTTTAGCCGTGGTTTCGCCGACATACGGTATGGAGAGGGCGAACACCACTCGCTCGAACGGCATCGAACGGCTTGCCTGAATGCCGTCGACCACTCGGCGGGCGCTCTTCTCGGCAAAGCCCTCGAGTCCTGTGAGCTGTTCGGGCTTAAGTTCGTAGAGGTCGGCGATGTTTCGCACCAGTCCTTTCTCGAAGAACAGCGCGGCGGTTTCCTCGCCGATACCGTCGATATTCATCATTCGCCGTCCTACGAAGTGCTCGATCCGTCCTACCATCTGCGGCAGACAGCCGTATTTGTTGGGGCATATCCACGCCGCCTCGCCTTCCACACGCACAAGGGGCGTGCCGCAGGCCGGGCAGTGGGTGACGAAGCGCACCGGCTCGGCTCCTTCGGGGCGTGCCGGAAGTTCGACGCCGGTGATTTTGGGTATTATCTCGCCGCCTTTTTCCACATATAGCATGTCGCCCTGGTGAATGTCGAGTGCGCGCACGATGTCCTCGTTATGGAGGGAGGCTCGTTTTACCACAGTGCCCGACAGCAATACCGGCTCGAGGTTGGCAACAGGGGTGATGATGCCCATGCGGCCCACATCGAACGACACGAAGCGCAGACGCGTGAGCGCACGCTCTGCCGCAAACTTATATGCCACGGCCCAACGCGGGGATTTGGCTGTGAGACCCAAGTTCAGTTGCTGCCTCAGCGAGTCGACTTTGAACACAAGCCCGTCGGTTGCCACCGGCAGCTCTTTGCGCGCTTTGTCCCAGTGGTTTATATATCGGTCTACCTCTTCGATTGAGTCAAGACGCGTCATAGCCTCCGATACCTTGAAGCCCCAGCCGCGGGCTGCCTCCATATTGTCGTAGTGGTTCTCGAAGGGGAGATTCTCGCCAAGCAGGTAGTAGAGGTAGGCGTCGAGGCCTCGGCGGCTTACCTCGGCAGGGTTGAGAAGCTTGAGGGTTCCGGCTGCCGCGTTTCTCGGATTGGCAAACAAGGGTTCGCCGGCCTCGGCACGTTCGGCATTGAGGCGGTCGAATTCTTTCCAAGGCATCACGATTTCGCCGCGTATCTCGAAGAAGTCGGGGTAGCCGCTGCCCTGCAGGCGGAGCGGAATGCTGCGTATTGTGCGTACGTTGTCGGTAACGATGTCGCCCTGCTCGCCGTCGCCGCGTGTGACGGCACGCACCAATTCGCCGTGTTCGTAGATAAGCGATATGCCTGTGCCGTCAAATTTCATTTCGCCCACAATCGTGGTTCTCTGGCCGAAAAGTCCGTCGTCGACACGATTGGCCCACGCGTCCACATCGTCGATAGAGTATGTGTTGGCCAGCGAGAGCATGGGGTATATGTGCTTTGTCTGTTCAAAGCCCTTGCTTATGTCGGAGCCTACGCGGCGTGTGGGTGAGTTGGCGTCGTATAGTTCGGGGTGGCGGCTTTCCAGCTCTTCCAGCTCCTTCATAAGCATGTCGAACTCGCGGTCGGAAATTTCGGGCGAGTTCAGCACGTAGTAGTTGTGGTTGTGGCGGTGGAGAGTTTCGCGAAGATAGTCGATGCGTTGCTTGTCGGAATCCATTATCTTTCGAAGTGAACGTAGTTTTGTTTGGCGGGAGTATAGTTTTCGTCGGTCCACAGCGGACTCGAAATCATAAGGTCGGCACTTATGCGGTTGCAGGCAATGGGCACATTGTGCAGGCGGCATTGGCGCAGCAGCATCTGTATGTCGGCTTCGTGGGGCTGGGGGTTGAGGTCGTCGACGAGGAACACCGCGAGGTCTACCTCGTGGCGCACCACCATGGCTGCAATCTCGGCGTCGCCTCCCATAGGGCCGGAGTTCATACACAGCACGCTGGCTTCCACACCCATTTCATCGAAAGCCTTTTTGATAAGGCTGCCGGTGGTGCCTGTGCATACAAGGTTGTGGCGGGAGAGATATTCGGCGTTGAAACGAGCCCAGTCAACCATGTCGGCTTTTCTGTTGTCGTGAGCCACTAAGGCTATGGTAAGTTTTTCTTTCATAGTGCTCTATACTGTAATGTGATAAAAGAGAAACAATTCTGCGATGGCATTGTTCTATAATCCGCTTACCTTGCCCGGATTGCGGGCTATGTATTCCTTCCACGACGACGCTCCTTTGGAGGGTATGGGGCGGTTCGTTTCGTAATAGTGGCACAAGGCGGCGCCGAGGGCGTCGGTGGCGTCGAGCTGTGGCAGCAGGTTTTCGTCGGAAATGTCGAGTATTCGCCGCAGCATTTCCTTTACCTGCTCTTTCGATGCGGCACCGTTGCCCGTTATCGCCTGTTTGATTTTGCGTGGCTCGTACTCCGTGATAGGCACTTGGCGCGACAGGGCTGCTGCCATGGCCACTCCTTGGGCGCGGCCAAGCTTGAGCATCGATTGCACGTTTTTGCCAAAAAACGGTGCCTCTATGGCCATTTCGTCGGGGCAGTACTGGTCTACAAGCATGCTCACGCGCTCGTAGATGCGTCCGAGTCTGGTGTAGTGGTCGCCAAGTTTGTGGAGGTCGATTACGCCCATGGCTATAAGCGACGGTTTCTTGCCTTTTATGCCGAGAATGCCGTAGCCCATCAGGTTGGTGCCGGGGTCGATTCCGATTATGATGCGGTCGGCTACCTTGATTTTAGAGTCCATCTTTGGCCGGGTCGAGGAGTACTTCAAGCTCGGTTTCAAACAGCTGGACGGCAGGCCCCCAGCTTTCGCCTATCACGTAGTAGAGGTTTGGCAGGACGTCGGCTCTGAATTCCGCGAGGTGTCGGGCCGAGGGTACGCGGACTTGCAGCGCGTAGCTTTGGCATATATGGCCGGTGAGGACGTTCTCTCCGTTGTCGGCCTTTACGCGGGTGAGCAGCGGAGCATACATACCGCAGCTTGTGGCAAGCGGTATGTAGGTGTCCTTTATAAACTCTATAAATGCGTCGGCAGCGGGGTTGTCGACACAAAATGTCGTATTGAGAAGTATCATTTCAGTCTGCGTTTTAAAGCCCTGCCTGCGAATTTTATATGGCGCGCCACCGTGGGCAGCCAGCCATAGTAGTAGGCCATTATGCGGAAGCGTTCGAGCAGGGACGATATTTTGTTTGAACTGGTGACTCCCTCGTTGAGGTAGTCGATAAACACCGTGTCGGTAAGCCCGGCATTGTGGCGTGAGTGCTGGAGGCAGCGTATGCACCATTCGTAGTCGGCAGAGAAGCGATAGCGTAGGTCGTATGTGCCGCATATCCGTCGGAGAGCCACGAAAGCTTGGTGGCATACAAGCATGCCGTCGGCAAAGGAGGCCAAAGTGAGCTTTTCGGGAGCGGTAAGGTGGCGCCGCCCCAAGGTGTTGCCCTCGTTATCCACTATGTTGGTCTGGCCGTACACTATTCCGGGGAAATCATTCTCGCGTATGGCGCGGGCTATGGTTGCCAGTGTGTCGGGCGAGTGGAATTTGTCGCCGGCGTTGAGGAATATCAGGTATTGGCCGTTGGTGCGGCTGATACCTTTGTTCATGGCGTCGTACAGCCCTTTGTCCGGCTCCGAAATCAATCTGCGCGCGGGGTTTGCTGCCTTTTCCACAAGGGCGGTGGTGCTGTCGGTGGAGGCGCCGTCGACCACGAGGTGCTCGTAGTCGGTGAACGTCTGCTCGTCAATGCTGCCAAGAGTCCGCCCTATGGTGGCTTCGGCGTTGTAGCTTACTGTTATTATGCTGAAAAGAGGATTCATTATGCTACATTGACGCCGGGCGGCATTTTGCTATAAGATCGTTGAGTTTGTGCGGGGCGTTCTCTGTGCCTTCCTTCACGCGGAGGGTTACACCTATTCGTCGTGCGGCAAGATTGTCGGCAAGGCAGTCGGCTATCTGGCTCACTGCGGAACTGTCGGCGATCTCCCACGCCACGGTGTGGTCGGTAACGGTGTCGTGTATGCGTTTGGGCGAGCTCATCAGGTGCCCCGACTCTATCTGGTGGAGCATTATGCCGCGTCGCCACAGCGATGTGCTGCCGTCGGCTATCACGCATATCAGGGCGTCGTCTTTCGAGGCAAGCGCCGCAAACATCAGCTTGGCTCCCGAAAAATGCTCCACGGCATTGTTCTCGCCTTTCTCATATATTTCGGCGAGGGGTATTTTGAGCGCTTTTTCGCTTTCGTATGCCAGGACGAGGAATCCGTCGCTCAGCTCGTGGGGTATGGCAAGGGCAAGGCGGCAGTCGTCTTCTCCCGTTTCCTTGTAGAGGTCGTTGGAGGAGAAGAGCAGTTTGTTTTCGCCGGTGAAGTACAGGTAGCCGCGCGGGTCGGCAAAGCCGTTCTCATAGCTGTGGAGCACGTTGGGGCGCCATGCGGAGGTGGCTATGGTGTTTGTGGCCGTAATGGCAGGCTTGTTTTTCTCCTTGGTCGCTTCTGCAGAAGGCTCCGGTGTGCGGCTTGCGGGAGTTGCTGTTTCGGGAGCGGGTTCGTTGGCTTTTGCCATTGCCAGCAGATGGGTTCGCTCTGCCATAAGCTCGCCGCGCTCTTTTACAAAGTCCTCGATGTCTTTTCCGTGGTATTCCTTGGTCGACTGCCCGCTTTGGCGCACGAACAGACGGTCCTGCAGGAATACCGGCTCAAGCGATTCCTCGATGCTGATAAGCACTACCTCCTTTTCGGCTTCGTCGTCGGCGCCTATGGTTATCTTTCGGGCTATGGTAGAGCCGAAAGTGCTGTCAACGAGGTTTTCGAGGAACACGCAGAGGCTGTCGAGATTGGTGATGCGGAAGTTGTATGTGCCTACGCTCATACGGTGGCGCTCGAAATATTTGAAGTCGTCGCGCATGCCTACTTCGTAGCCGTCGTTGTTGACGCCTATGTACAGTCGGCCTCCGTTGGCGTTCAGTATGCCTGCTATGCGGCTGAGTATGTGGAACTGCTGCGCGGCAGGGTCTTCGCGCATTTCCTCGCCCGGTCCTGTGGCCGGGTATACGATTGATGTCTTGAACTCGAGGTACTTGGATTCCGAACCGTAGTACTTTCCGGGGCGTGTTTCGTTGTTGACGTTCAGCTTCTCCATTATTTTTGTCTTGATGGAGGAAGCTATGCCGCTGTCGGACGAGTCGGAGGCGTGTATCATATTGTACGATAGCACCATGCGAGCAATCGTGCCTTCAAGTTCGCTGCCCGGTTCGGAGGCGGTGGAGTAGAGGTCGCTGTTGTGTTCGGGTTTGTCGAGCCACGACACCAGTTCGAGCCTGTGGTATATCATACCCAAAAGAGGGTCGGCGAGCGCGCTGTTGTGCAGCTTTTCGAGCTTGTCGGCGTCGATGCGGCTGTTGGTGGCGTAGTATTGGTGGAGGGTGAGGAGGGAGGCGTGGGTACCGAGCTTTTCTGCCAGCTTTTGGTCGCCTATCGCAAGAGCGAGCAGGCGGCTGAATCTTAGATAGTCGTAGGCCTTGATAAGGTCGGAGTCCGCAATAGCCTTGAAGCGTATTATCTCGATTATCTCGCGTATGTCGTCCGGGCTAAGCATCTCGTCGATGTCGCGCATAAGGCGGGCGTCGTCCTCCTCGGTTTCGTCGTTGGTGCTGAAACGCAGCGACTCCATCAGATTGACAAAGGCCACTGTCTTGTCGAAGCGGTCTTCCTGTTCGTCTGTTTTCTGGAGTATGTATGCCCGTATGTTGCCCTGCTTGCCTTTTTGGTGTATGCGGAAGCGCACAATGTCGCCTATCTCGAAATGCCGCTGCGGGTCTTTTTCGAGGAACAGGCCGAAACCGTCGCGGGCTATCGCGCTGTAGTCGCGCTCGTTGATGCCCGTTACCACGGCAAGGTACTCTGTTTCAAAATCGAGATTGTTCTCAATGTAGCGGTCCACCTCGTCGCGCAGCGAGAATATGAAAGAGCCGTCGGGACGGACGTCGAGAATCGTGGCAAGGAAGCCGTACTGCGAGCCGTCACGCGACTTATACGCTCGCTCCGAAGGCTGCTTGAGGTTGTATCCTACCACCATGTCGCGCTTGAGGATTCCTTTGCCGTCGAGGTATTCGGTGTCCTCGATGTGGCAGTTGAAGGTGGGGTTGGGCGTGAAGTAATCGTCCACGGAGTCGATAACGATGAATACTTCGTCGCCGCGTTCGGCGCGTTTTTTAGGCCGTTCGGCGTCGGGCTGTTTTGCCGGTGTGGCGTGGGTTTCAAAAAGGCTTGTTTCGATAGTGTGCCACCACGAGTTGTGCTCGGATAGCTTGCGGAGCTTGTTGCCCGACAGTCCCGGTATTCCGTTGAGCATGATCTGCGGCCTGAGCCACGGCATCAGTCCTTCGGGAAGCACGCGCTCGGTTACATTGCGCTGCGAGCAGCGCTGCAGCACTATGCCGGCTGAAGATATGGAGATGTCTACAATGCCGTTGCTGAACAGGTGGGAGGACGGTATGCGGTCGAGAATGTCGCCGGGAGGCACGACTGTGGCCTGCGTCATCATCATCATAGGCTCGCGCAGTTGCTGGTAGTTGAGGCGGAAGCCGAGGTCGGCCTTCATGAGCGAGAGGAACGACTTGGCCAGCAATGCCTCGGTGTTGAGCGGGCGCAGCAGCGACACATAGCGGTAGAACAGCGAGTATGTGCGGCTTACATCGGCATCGCTCGCCGACAGAAGCAGTTGGAGCGCTATGGCCGTTATGATTGTTTCGAGGCGCGATTTCTGGTCGCGGCTCTCGGCAAGAGGCAGGGAGTCGATTTCGCGGCGGGCGAGGCGAACGTATATCTGGAACTGCTCCACGAATGCGCTGCGGAAGGGCTCGCGTTTCCAGTTGTCGAGGTCGCGCCCGAATATGCTTTCAAATATGCGGCTGAGGTAGTAGCCCACCTTGTCGGGCTGCATGCGGAATATCAGCATCAGTATGGCGAACTGCTTGGCAGGATGGTACAGATAGCCCGATTTTTGCAGCTTGTCGAACAGTCGTTCAACGAAGTCGTCCTGCTGGTCGCTTACCACCAGCTCTATCACGCGGTCGAACGGTTGGAGCGCCTCCACAATCTCCGTGAGCTGCTGCTGGAGCGAGCGGCGGTCTTCCGAGGGGAGCGCGTTGAGGAAGCTCGAGCCTTCGAGAAGGAACAGCACCATTTCGCGCATATATCGGATAAGGCTGCGGTAAAGGTCGCCGTGGTTGGTAAGGCGAGCGTCGATAAACCACTCTGAGAGGTGCTTGAGCACGGCGCGGCTCGCAGTGAGCACCCAGCGGGGCTGCTTGGCGGCAATCTCGGCCTTCACGGCACCCATTTCGGGCAGCGCTATCACATTGCGTTTTATAATGCCGCGGAGCACGCCGGGAAGCTGCACGGCGTCGAATATGAAGTCGGGCGAGAAAAACGGCATCTTGGCGCCCTCGTCCACGCGTGTCATAGTGAAGAAACGCGGTGTCAGCTTTGTGAATTTGCAACGCACTATCTGTCCCTTGGTCAGAAGTCCGTCGGGTTCGTTCAGACGGTAGAATATCCCGTATTTATCCCGCACGGTGAAAGGCTCTTCGGCCGGTGTGTTGGGGACAAAAATAACCTCGCATTCAAATGATTCTCCGAGTTCGAACTGCTGCTGGTAAAGTTCAAAAACATACGGGCCGACAATGTGAGTGAGAATCGGCAGGCCGTTGTCGTCAAAACTCTTTACGCGGCAGTAAAGTTTCTCCGGCAAAGGACGCTCGGAACCGCGCTGGAACGGGAGCTTTTTCAGCTTTACCGTAGACCGGCCTGAAGGCGTTGATACTGAAAGCTTAAAATAATCATCTTGCGGGCTGTCCGGCTCGGCTACGGGAAACTCGTAGCACTGGTCAATTATGTAGTTCATGTTTTGGTAAATTAAATAATCGTGTCTAATGCGAAGCCAAAGATACGAATAAGTCGAGCGCAAAACAAATTTATTTAATCTTGCCGACTGAGAGTGTCGTAGCAGAAAAATCCCGGTTCTTTATAATTGAAATTGCACGAGTGCTATTGGCGCGGTGGGTAATGGCTTGAAATATAGCCTTGTCACAGCTCGGATGCTGTTATGTTCTCTTGTTTAAGATGTATTAAGATGTGAAAAGTTGACGTAAATAGCGCTTATATCGGTTTTTTTTGCGAACTTTGTGTCTTGAAACTGTGGCAATCGTGCCGCTATTACTATCAATATGCAATTTACAGCTGGACAAATAGCTCAATATATAGGAGGCGAAGTTGACGGCGATGCCGACGTGGCCGTATCCTCATTTGCCAAAATCGAAGAGGGTACGCCCGGTACTTTGACCTTCCTTGCCAATCCTAAATACACCCATTTTATCTATGGCACGCAGGCGTCTATTGTGCTTGTGCGCAAAGATTTTGTGGCCGAACAGCCCGTGGCGGCAACGCTGATAAGAGTCGGTGACCCTTATTCGGCTCTTGCCCGTCTTCTCGAAGTGGCCTCGCAGGCTATGCGTCCGCAGCTTTCGGGTATCGAACAGCCCTCCTACATAGCGGAAGACGCCGAGTTGGGCGAGGGTTGCTATGTAGGTGCGTTTGCCTACATAGGACACGGAGCGAAAATCGGCAAAAATGTGAAGATATATCCTCAGGCTTATGTCGGAGCAGGTGTGAGCATAGGTGATGACACTGTGCTGTATGCCGGCGTGAAGGTGTACCACGGCTGCAATATCGGTGCCCGATGCGTGATACACAGCGGTGCTGTGATAGGGGCCGACGGCTTCGGATTCGCTCCCGACGCGCAAGGCGTGTATCACAAAATAGAGCAGATAGGGATAGTGGAGATTGACGACGATGTGGAAATCGGAGCCAATACCACGGTAGACCGTGCCACGATGGGCCGCACCCATATATGCCGGGGAGTGAAGCTCGACAATCTTATCCAAGTGGCTCACAATGTTGAGATAGGCCACGACACTGTTATGGCGTCGCAGGTAGGCATAGCAGGTTCCACCAAGATCGGCTCGGGGTGCATGGTCGGAGGCCAGGTGGGCTTTGCCGGCCATATCGATGTGGCCGACGGCACATTTATCGGTGCGCAGAGCGGCCTTGCCAAGGGCACTGATGCCGGAGCGCGCATCATGGGTTCGCCGGCAATGCCTATGGGCGAATATGCCCGTATGCTGGCATATCAGAAAAAACTCGGAGCGCTCTTTGCCCGTGTCGACGAGCTTGAACGCCGGATAAATTCACAAAAATACGAATAACTCGAGCGCAAAAGCAAATTAATTTGATTTTGCCGAGCGTGAGTATTTAAGACGAATGTCAAAAATAGCAATAAACCATACCACATACATCGCAATGAAGCAAGTAACACTCAAAGGAGAGTTCACCGTAGAAGGCAAGGGCCTTCATACAGGAGCAAGCCTTAAGGCTACATTTTGCCCCGCACCCGATAACCACGGATATAAGATTCAGCGTGTCGACCTCGAAGGAGCGCCGACTGTCGATGCCCTTGCAGAAAACATAGTGGCTACCCAGCGTGGCACGGTGATTGGCAAAGGCGATATAACAATAAGCACCATAGAGCATGCCATGGCCGCTCTCTACGCGCTTGGAGTGGATAACTGCCTGATACGTGTTGACGGCCCCGAGATTCCGATTCTTGACGGAAGCGCCAAGCCTTTCGTCGACGGCATAAACAGCGTGGGTCTTGTGGAGCAGACTGCCGACAAGGACTTCTACTATGTGCGCCACAAAGTGGAAGTGGTAGACCCTGAAACAGGCTCTAAACTGATGCTCCTGCCCGACGACGAGTTCAGCATCGATGTGAAAGTGAATTTCGACTCTGACATCCTTGACAATCAGTATGCCACCCTCGACCATCTTGCCGATTTCACCGAAGAAGTTGCCTCGGCGCGCACTTTCGTGTTCGTTCGCGATGTAGAACCGCTGTTGCAGGCCGGACTGATTCGCGGAGGCGACCTTGATAACGCCATTGTGATATATGAAAGCCCGAAGACCCAGGAAGAACTCGACCATATTGCCGATATGATGGGCGTGCCTCATCACGACGCGGAGGTTTTCGGCTACATCAACGAAAAACCGCTGTTCCACACCAACGAGCCGGCGCGCCACAAACTGATGGACCTTATCGGCGACATGGCGCTGATAGGACGTCCGCTCAAAGGCCGTATAATAGCCACAAAGCCCGGACATACAATCAATTCGCAGCTCACCAAGACGCTACGTTCCGATATCAAGCGTCAGGAAGTGCAGCCCCCGCTGTGCAACCCGAATGCTGAGCCTCTGATGGATAACAACGCTATCCGCCACTACCTGCCTCACCGCTATCCCTTCCTGCTGGTCGACAAGGTTATCGACAAGAGCGATAACTACATAGTCGGAGTCAAGAACGTTACCACCAACGAGCCTTTCTTCCAAGGCCACTTCCCGCAGGAACCCGTTATGCCCGGCGTGCTTCTGGTGGAGGCTATGGCTCAGACCGGCGGTCTGCTCGTGCTCAGCGTGGTTGAGGAGCCGGAACGCTACTCCACATACTTCATGAAGATCGACAATGTGAAGTTCCGCCAGAAAGTGGTGCCCGGCGACACGCTTCTGTTCCATGTGTCGTTTATGACGCCGCTCCGCCGAGGCATGGCCGTGATGAAGGGCCGCGCGTTCGTGGGCGAGAAAGTGGTGTGCGAGTGCGAGTTTATGGCACAGATTATAAAAAACAAATAATAAACCAAATTCAAGAAAAATGATTCATAAGATGTCTTGCGTGCACCCCGATGCCCGGCTGGGTTCGGACGTGCTTGTAGGGCCTTTCACCACTATTGACAAGAATGTGGAGATAGGCGATGGTTGCCGTATCGGCAGTAACGTTACCATTCTCGAAGGAGCGAGAATAGGCCGCAACGTTACCATATTTCCCGGTGCGGTGATAAGCGCTATTCCGCAGGATTTGAAATTTCACGGAGAGGAAACCACCGCTCATATAGGCGACAACTGCACCTTGCGCGAGTGTGTGACCGTAAACCGTGGAACAGCCAGCAAAGGCCGTACCGTGGTAGGCAGCAACACCCTGCTGATGGCCTATACCCATGTGGCCCATGACTGTGTGATAGGCAACAACGTGATAGTGAGCAACGCAACGCAGTTTGCCGGCGAAGTGGTGGTCGACGATTTCGCCGTGATAGGCGGCGGCAGCCTTATCCACCAGTTCTGCCATATCGGCTCCCATGTGATGCTTCAAGGCGGAGCATTGGTGAACAAGGACATACCGCCGTACATACGCGCGGCGCGCGAGCCTATATCCTACGCCGGCATCAACATCGTAGGCCTGAAACGCCGCAGATTTACTGCCGAAGCGATCAACGAAATAGAAGAAATATACCGCCTGCTGTACAACAGTGGTATGAACGTAAGCGAGGCGGTGGCCCACATAGAGGCCGAAGTGGCTCAGAACGAAGTTCGCGATACTATTCTCGAATTTGTTCGTAATTCCGAGCGCGGGATTATCCGAGGCTACTAAAAAACTGACATAAGGCATGGCCGGAGGGTTCGTCGCGCGTTCTTCCTGTAAAGGACGTGAGGAAAGTCCGGGCAACGCAGAGCGCCATATTTCCTAACGGGAAGCTATCGGCAACGGTAGAGTAATGTGACAGAAAATTACCGCCTCCACTTGTGGAGGTAAGGGTGAAAAGGTGAGGTAAGAGCTCACCGGGCGCAATGGCAACATTGCGTGCCGCACATCTTATGGGTTGCAAGGTCAAGTATACCGGCATCTAAGGGCTGCTCGTCCACTGCCGGGGGGTAGACTGCTCAAGGCTTTTCGGAGCCAGATAAATGACGGACGGCATGGCGCAACTCCCTTCGGGAAAGTACGCAGGCCACATAACCCGGCTTATACTCCGACCATGCCCTTTTTTTATAATATATGCCTGCTCTCAGGCATATATTTTTTTACCCCCGTTCCTAATTTCTAATTCCTCCTTCCTAATTAATAAAAATGTCTTCAAAAAACGAATGGTTTACGTGTCCGGCCAGTAGCGAGGACGGCCGTACAATAATAGTTACCGGGCGGCTTGACGTGGAGTCCTACCGTGCCCGCGAGCGCAACAATATACGGGTCGAGGTGACTCTGCCTTATGAAGCCGAGGGCGAATTCGGATTTCCGTCAGAAGCCGATGCCGAGCTTATGGAAAAAATTACCGACGCTTTCAATGCGGCGCTAAAAGGCAAGAACACGGCGCTCCTTACCGGCATATACACCGGCGGAGGCGAACGCAACTGGGTTTTCTATACTTTCAGCACCGAATCGTTCGGAGGCTTTCTCAACAGGGCGCTGGCAGCATTCCCGCAACTGCCGCTTAAGATATACGCCGAGAACGACCCCGAATGGGCCGAATACGACGAGATGCGCGCCATATGTGCTACCGCAGCCGATGCGGCAGCAATGGGCGATGACGCCGACGAAGATTTTTAGCAGATATTGTTAAACACCTTTTATCGCAGGGTTGCGGCAAGTGCGCGGGCTGTCATAATGCCGTCGATTGCCGCCGACACTATGCCTCCTGCATATCCGGCACCTTCTCCGCAGGGGTAGAGGCCGGAAAATTCTGTGTGCACCAGCGATACAGGGTCGCGGGGTATGCGCACCGGCGACGATGTGCGCGTTTCATCACCTATCAGCACAGCCTCGTTGGAGAGGAATCCGCGTTGCTTGGCTCCGAACACCTTGAAACCTTCGCGCAGGCGGTAGGCTATGCCGTGAGGCAGCAGGTGGTCTATGCGGCGGCTTAACAGTCCGGGAGGGTAGGACGACTTGGGGAGGTCGTCCGAAAGGCGCCCTTCCACAAAATCGGCCATACGCTGAGCCGGAGCCTGCTGGGTTTTCCCGGCGGCTTCAAAGAATGACTGTTCTATTTTTTCTTGGAAACGCATCATTTTGAGAGCGTTTTCTTTGTCGTTGCCCTCGCGGTCGGGAATGTCTTCGGGAAGTATTTCTACAACCATTCCCGAATTGGCCCAGCGGGTGCCTCGGTTTGCCGGCGACATGCCGTTGACAACGAGTTGTCCCGGTGCGCTTGCGGCTGGTATGATATATCCGCCGGGACACATGCAGAAAGAGTATACGGCGCGGTCGTCGATGCGGGTGAGCATGCTGTACTCGGCGGCAGGCAGATACTTGCCTCGCCCTTGTGGTGAATGGTACTGCAGTTGGTCGATAAGATGCTGTGGGTGTTCGAGTCGCACACCTATGGCTATGCCTTTGGCTTCGAGGCGCACGCCGTCGTCGGCAAGGGAGTGGTATACGTCGCGGGCAGAGTGGCCTGTGGCGAGTATCACCGGGCCTCGCCATTGCCTGCCGTCGGCCGACATTACTCCGGCAACATTGCCGTTTTCGATAATGAGGCGAGTGACGCGTGTGGAAAAATGAACTTCGCCTCCGGCGCCGATTATGGTTTCGCGCATAGCCTTGATGACAGACGGCAGCCTGTCGGTGCCTATGTGCGGGTGGGCGTCGACGAGTATGTCGTGCTGCGCGCCGTGCTGGTGGAATATTCTCAGCACCTTTTCTACCGGGCCGCGCTTCTTGCTGCGGGTGTACAGCTTGCCGTCGGAGTATGCCCCGGCGCCACCCTCGCCGAAACAGTAATTGGAATCCGGGTCCACCTTTCCCTCGCGGCTTATGGCCACCATATCGCGCCGGCGGCTGTCGACGTCTTTGCCGCGTTCAAGCACTATGGGGCGTATGCCCGACTCTATCAGCTCGAGAGCGGCAAACAGTCCGGCAGGCCCTGCGCCCACTATAATGGCTTCGGGAGCTCTTTCCACACAGGGATAAACAATTTGTTCGGGTGTTACGGCGCTTTCATCAACGGTATCGATGTGCACGGCTACGGTTAGATTCACCATCACACGGCGCTGTCGGGCGTCGATGGAGCGTCGGGTGATGTCGGCACGTGCGATTCGTCCGGCGGGTATTCGCAGCTCTTTGGCGCAAAGGGCGGTGAGCAGGGCAGGGGTGGCGGCGGTGCGCGGGTCGGTGCGCAGTGTTATGGTTTCAGTCATGGTGCTGTCGGGAAAGTCGGCGTGAAAGCCTGCGGTTCATAATCAGAACAGTTACGAGGGCGAGGTTGAATGCGATGAAGTCGCTCGAGCACATTGCTATCCACACGCCGTTGACTCCGAGCCTCGGAGGCAGCAGCCATAGCAGCGGCAGCAGGAATATGAGCTGGCGGGTGAGGGACAGGAATATGGAGAGGCGAGGCATGCCGATAGATTGAAAATAATTTTGAATCACTATTTGCGCGCCTACGAGAGGGAAGAACATAAAGAATATGCGGAACCCGCCACGGGCTATGTCGACCATACCCTTGTCGGTGGTGAACATGCTGCTTATAATGTCGGGTATGAGTTCGGTCAAAGCCCAGCCTATTCCGGAAATTATGGTGGCTATTATGATGCCCTTGCGCAGGGTGAGGCTTATGCGGGGCCAGTTGGCGGCACCGTAGTTATAGCCCAGAATCGGCTGCATTCCCTGAGTGATGCCGAACACTATCATTACGAAGAACATCGTGGTGCGGTTTATTATGCCGTAGGCTCCCACGGCGAGGTTGCCGTCGGCTCCCGCTGTGTCGAGCAGCGCTTTGTTTATGAATACCACCACCAGGCAGGCGCAGCAGTTCATCAGGAATGGTGAAAGGCCGATGGCGTATATGCGCTTTATAAGTCCCGGCGACAGCCTCCAGCACCGTTTGGTGAAGTGTATGAAGCTCTTGTGCGATATGAAGTGTGACAGTACCCATATGAAGGCTCCCGTCTGGCCTAAGATGGTGGCGAGGGCTGCTCCGGCAATTCCCCATTCAAATACGAAAATCATAAGGGGTGCCGCCACTATGTTGATGGCCACTGACAGCAGTGCCGACACCATGGCTTTGCGAGGATAGCCCGTCGCGCGCATCAGGTTGTTGAGGCCGAGGAATACATAGGAAATAGGAGTGCCCAGAAGTATGATGAACATAAACTCGCGGGCGTATTCTATGGTTTCGGCCGTGGCGCCGAAGAAATACAGTATCGGATCGAGGAAGATAATGCCTATGCTCATTATGAAAATGGCATGTATGACGCACATTATTGTCACGTTGCCGACAACTGCCGCAGCCTTTTCCGTGTTCTTCTGCCCGAGGAATATCGAGGATATGGTGGCGCCGCCTACCGCCACGAGTACGCAGAATGCCACAACGAGGTTCATAAGCGGGAAGGTGATTGCCAAGCCCGTTATGGCCATAGAGCCTACGCCCCTGCCTATGAATATGCTGTCGACTATATTATAGAGAGAGGTGGCCAGACTCGCAATGATTGCGGGCAGCGAGTACTGCCATAGGAGTTGCCCTATGGTTTTTGTGCCGAGGTCGTTTGGTGTGTTTGGACTTTGTGTATGGGAATCCACAGGAATAGGTGAAATAGTTTGGGTATTAAAAAAAGCCGGTCGAATAATTTCGAACGGCTTTTCTGTCTTAGTGGCGGGGGCAGGACTCGAACCTACGACCTTTGGGTTATGAGCCCAACGAGCTACCACTGCTCCACCCCGCGATGTTTTGATAGTGCAAAGGTAGGCACTATTTTTTGAATGTGCAAATCTGTTAACGTTGTTTAACTATCGCTCTGCGTAATTTTAGATGGCATGCACAGCTTCGCAGGCCTCCAATAGTGCCGTTTCTTTGTCGGAAAGTATTTTAAAACACGGCATTACGCTTGCCGTGACGCCTGATTTGCCGCAATCGGATCCAAGACCTGTATAAAGACGTTTTTTCGCCCGTGAGTATGCCACATATAGCACGCGGGCATAGTCGTCGTGTTTTCCGAAAGTGGCGCTTGAGTCAAGAACTATCACATTGTCCATCTCCAGACCCTTGGCTTTGTGTATGGTCATAATGGAAAGGCGCTCCTTCACGATGCCGTTGGCAAAGAGGTCGGACTCGCTGTATGTAAGCAGGTCGGTGAGATGTTCCTGCAGCTGTTCCCTCAGGTTGCGTTCGCGTATGCTGTCGACTATATGCTCATTGATAAGCTTCAGCATATAGTTCTTGTGCCTTATGCCGTTGATGTATCCGCGTTCGGTAAAAATGTTGGAAACACGGTCAATTTCAGAGGCGATAGAGCCGGAATCGTTATATAACGCGTCCACACTTTCTTTATAGATATCGCTGTAGGCGGCCTCGATGCGTGTTGCCGCACGGCGCACGTTGGTATTGGAGCGCACCGCCTGCTGCCGTTTCAGCATTTTATTACCCTCGGCGGCGAGGTGGCTCAGCAGATTGGCTGTGGCTTCCACGTCGTCGCAGGCATTATGGCTGTTGATGCCTTCTATGCCGAGTGTGTCGAGGAGGAATCCGAGGCGGTGGCTCCACAGCTTCGGGTGCAGCAGCCTTGCAATCAGCAGGGTGTCGACGGGCTGTGCGTCGTGGCCGAGCAATCGCGGCATGGGGCAGGACGAACGCCGCGTGTAGTTGTTTCGGAGTATTGCCGTGTCGAACCCTATGTTATGGCCGGCCACATAGTCGGCATCGGCGAGGTACTCGGCAAATGAGGCGAGGGCTTTTTCCGGGTCGTGCTTTTCGGCATCGCCGTAAACGGCTTTCATCGGATTGTCAACGCCGTTCGAGAGGAATCGGGGAATATGCCTGTCTGTCCTTATGAATATCGAAAACTCGCTGCCTTCGACTTTCCTGCCTCCTCTGATTTTTATGGCCGCAATCTGTATCACATCGTCCATAAATATATCCAGCCCTGTCGTTTCGGTGTCGATTACGGCGATAGTGGCGTCGGGGTTGCCATAGGCTGTCGCGAGGCGTTCTATGGCGGTAGGACTGTCGAGCGACAGTAGGTCGGCTCCGCACATTGCCGCACTGCGCAACACTGACACGAGGCTGCGCGCGCCGCCGAGAGTGCGTACCGCACGAAACTGGTACAATAAGCGCGCCCACTCGTGCGAGCGGGTAGGCTGGAGAATTACAGCTAAATGCGACCATACGGTTTTGAACGCGGCCTGATGGAAGATGTCCTGCTGCGACACATGGAAGAATTTGAAACCGTGCGACTGCAGCAGTTCGGCCATTATCTCGCCGTCCTTGTTCGTTCGGACGAGTATGGCCACGTCTTCGCCCGGATTTTCGGCGAGAAGTCTGCGGGCCTGGGCTGCGGCTATGGCCGGGAGCCGCGATGGGTGTGCTTTCCACGCAATCAGCGAGTCGGCTATAGCCGGTCTTGAGTCGGTATAGGGGAGAAAGCACGGGTCTATGCCCAGCCATTGTGCCGCAATGGTGTTGCAGAGCCTCACGAGGTAGTCGGGCGAGCGGTAATTGCGCTGAAGCCTGAGGATATGCCCCGAGCACAGCTTCTTTACCGAGTCGAGAGCGCGGCCACCGGCGCCGAGGAAGCTGAATATTGCCTGCTGCTCGTCGCCGAGATAGAGAGCGCAGCCCGCGCCGCGTGTGCTGACGCGTCGCACTATTTCGAGCTGTATAGGCGTCATATCCTGAACTTCGTCGACCTGTATCCAGCGGTATCCCGTCATTGCATAGTCCTTGCTTTTGGGACTGAGCAGGGCGGTGTAGGTCATAAGCAGTATGGAGTCGAAATCTATGAGGCGGTTCTCTTCCTTGAAGGCTGTGAACTGTTCGTAAATCTCATAGTCACGGTCGGTCGGCGGGATTGCAAGCCTGCGCACCACGCGGTCGGGGTGGTCGTTCTCGCGCTGGTATATGTATGCCATCTTGTCGGAAAAGACCTTGGCGCTCGTGGCATTGTCTATTCCGAAGGTCGAACTGATATATTCCTGAAGGTCTTCGGCATCGAATACCGATGTGTCGGGACTTATTATGCCGTTGACATGGAGGAAGCGCAGACAGAAGCGGTGTATGTTGCCGATAAACAGTCCTGAAGGTTTCTCGCCGAGATAGCTGTGGACTCTCGATGCCATTTCGCGGGCCGCGCGGTTGGTGAATGTGAGGCACAGCATGTCGGCAAACGGTATGCCGCATACCGTGTTGGCATGAAAGACACGACGGGCCAGGATATGCGTTTTACCGCACCCCGGCCCGGCCAGCAAAAGCGCCGAGCCGTTTTGCAGCTCGACGATTTTACGCTGGTGTTCGTCAATCATTATTCTGTGACATACGGTTTTATTATATCTCGCCAGATTATATACCCGGGTCCGAGGAGGTGAAGGCCGTCGTTGGTAAGTTCGGCTCGCAGGTTGCCTTCGGAATCGGTGAAGAGGGGATAGAGGTTTATCCACGTTGCATCGACGCGCTCGGCGTTCGCGGCCAGAATAGTGTTGATGTCGCGAATCACCTGTTCTTTGCCGAATACACGCTTATAACGTCCGAAACTGTTGTTGATGGGAAGCAGCGACTGCAGGTACACTTTCGTGGACGGGCTTTCGGCATGTATGCGCTCGATGAGTGCAAGCACGGATTGGGCTACTGAGTCGGCAGGAATGTCATGGCTTACGTCGTTGACACCGGCCATAAGGAAAATTTTGGCCGGTTTGCCACGGGTGATGCTCCCGAGGCGGTCGGCAATACCCTCGGTGGTATCGCCGCTTATGCCGCGGTTCACGGCATTGGGCATACCGAGGAGTTCGTCCCACTCGCCGCCGTTGGTGAGGCTGTTGCCAAGGAAAACTATGTCGGCAGAATCCACTCCGAGGCTGTCGAAAAGCGCCGCGCGCTGGTAGTAGAACTCAGTGTATTTCTTTTCCGGCTGTTGCGCCGTCGCAGCGAAGGCGCATATGAGCGCCGCCGCTGCTAAAATAGTGCGTATCATTCTGCGTTCTCAATGCCGTTGTATGCGTCGACTGCCTTTTTCACAGAGCCGTGCATAAGCAACAGGCGTTTCGCCTCGTCGTAGGGCAGGGCGAGTTCTTCGACAATCATGCGTGTGCCACGGTCTACGAGCTTGGCGTTCGACAGCTGCATGTTCACCATCTTGTTGCCTTTCACACGGCCCATCTTAATCATTACCGAGGTGGTAATCATATTGCATATCATCTTCTGGCCTGTTCCGCTCTTCATACGCGAGCTGCCGGTAACGTATTCCGGACCTACCACCATTTCGATGGCGATATCGGCGGCCTGCGACACCGGTGCGTCGGGATTGGAGGTTATGGCAGCGGTGAGTATGCCGTGCTTGCGGCATTCTTCAATTGCTCCGATAACATAGGGCGTGGTGCCGGAAGCTGCGATGCCTATTACGGTGTCTTTGTCGTTGATTTCAAATTTCTGGAGGTCTTTCCAGCCCTGCAGGGTGTCGTCTTCGGCGTTTTCAACGGGGTTGCGCAGCGCCGTGTCGCCGCCGGCGATGAGTCCTATCACCCATGTCGGCTCCATACCGAATGTTGGAGGTATCTCGGAGGCGTCGAGCACGCCGAGGCGGCCGGAAGTGCCGGCACCCATATAGAAAATGCGTCCTCCGCGCTTCATGCGGGGCACGATTTCGCTTACAAGCTTTTCGATGGCGGGAATGGCCTTTTCAACGGCAAGGGCTACCTTCTTGTCCTCGTTGTTGATGTCGTGGAGTATCTCGCCTACAGATTTTTTCTCAAGGTCGTTGTACAGCGATGACTGTTCGCTTATTTTTACAAATGCCATTGTTGTCTATATTGTATTGTATATTAGTTTTCGGAGTGGAATGCGAGCAGGCCTTCCATAGGGCTTTTGAGTATGCGGCCTATGGTGCAGCCACATTCTTTGGCTGCTTCTTCAAGCACGGGGCGGAAGTACACCGCTATGGAGCCGATGAAGTTCACCTTATGCTCGCTGTATCCTTCGTACTGCATTATGTTGCGGCGGAAGAAGGCCTTGAACGAGCCGAGCACCATGTCGTGAATCTGAGGCACGTCGATGTGCTTGCTTATGAAAGGTGTGACGGAAGCCATGAAGCGGTTTCCCAGAGGCTCGCGGTACACGCGGCGTATAATTGTGAGGAGGTCGAGGTTGTATTCTTCGAGGAACTTGGCTGCCACATCGGCGGGGAGCTGGTTTTTGAGCACGTCGCCGAGGAACAGTTTGCCGAGCACGGCGCCGCTGCCTTCGTCGCCGAGCACGTAGCCAAGGGGCGACACATTGTGGGCTATGCCGCGTCCGTCGTAGAGGCAGGAGTTGGAGCCTGTGCCCATTATGCAGGCAATGCCGGGTTCGCGGCCGCAAAGCGCGCGCGCGGCCGCAAGGAGGTCGGAGTATACTTCCACCTTCGTGGCTGACGGTATGTTTGCCTTGATGGCGCTGGCAACATTGCCGCACACTTCGGCAGAGATGCAGCCTGCACCATAGAAATATACGGAGTCGATTTTGGCGGACAGACCGCCAAGTTCAGGCATTAGTTCGTTGCTGATACGGCCGCGCATTTCCTCCTCTGTGAGCATGACGGCGTTCATGCCCAGAGTAAATACTTGTTTTTCTACTTTTTTGTCGGCGAGCACGCACCAGTCAATTTTGGTGCTGCCACAGTCTGCGATTAGTATCATATCTTAATGTATATTTTCTTTTTGTAAAGTATGTAGCCCACACACCAGTTGAGCATTACGAACAATATGGCGAACACGAGAGATGCGAGAGTGGCGTCGTCGCCGCACACGGGCATCAGGAGGGCTTTGTATATCCATGTTTTGATAGCGATCATACCCGATTCAGCGGCTGCATAGGGTATTTTGACGCTTCCGATGATTATGCTCAGAACCGCGCCGAGGCAGTACATAAAGAGAGGATTGATGCCGAAAGCCTCGAAGAAGCGGCACCAGCGCTTGTGGCCGCGTATGTCGATTATCCATATTAGCAGGCCGAGGAACGATGCCGCAAGGCCGCAGGTGGTAAGCACGAAGGTGGGCGACCATATTTTTTTGTTGACGGGTATTCCGTAGTCGAGCAGGAAGCCGGCGAAAGTAAGAATCGTGCCTACGATGAAAAGGCTGTTGATGCGTTTTTCGTTGTCCTTGGTGCGCATTATCAGGCCGCCGCAGATGAAGCCTATCAGCATGTGCGCTATGGAGGGCAGGGTGCTGAGCAGGCCTTCGGGGTCGAATTTCAGACGGACGCCGCCCACTGTGTCGGCATACATATGGTCGGGGCCGAGTATCTTGTGGTCGATTATGGATATGATGTTGGTGTCGGAGAATGCAAAGCCGTTGCCGAAAATCAGCAGGGCAGAGTATAGCACGAGCATTCCGGCCACAACCCACGGCAGGAGTGTATGCCGCACCAGCAGGGCTATCGTGGCTCCTATGCCGTAGCAGAGAGCCAGACGGGGCATCACGCCGAGTATGCGTATGCGGTCGAAGTTGAACACGGCCTCTGAGAATGTGGCGTCGTTGAGTATGCCGCGCAGGAACAGGCCGAACCACGCTATGCCGATGCCGATGGCGAAGATAACGATGGTGCGGCGTATAATTTTTACAAAAGAAGGCCACGAGAATGTGAAATCGTACTTTCTGAGCGAGAAATATGTCGATATGCCCATTATGAACATAAAGAACGGGAATACGAGGTCGGTAGGGGTAAGGCCGTTCCACTCGGCGTGGCGGAGGGGAGCATAGATTTTGCCCCAAGAACCGGGATTGTTCACAAGAATCATACCCGCGATAGTGATGCCTCGCAGTATGTCGAGAGCCAAGAGGCGCCCTTTCGGTTGTTTGGATAATTGCTTGGATTCGGTGTGCATTCGGTAGATTGGTTTAAGGTTGCGGGCTGCTTATTCTTTTAAAGGTTCGGTGCAGTCGTTTACGAGGTATGCGATTGATTTGTACGGTATTCCACTGTTTGCAGTAAGGCCGATTTCGCAGGTTCGCGAGTTGGAGTAGCCGAATAATGCACCGGCGGCATCAAGTTCGGGCTTAAGCTTTCGGAGCCCCCATACGTTCAGCTCGGGGAATGTGAAGCCTTTGTCGCCGGCAAATCCGCAGCAGCCTACTTCGGCGGGAACTGTGACATTCGACGAGCATTTCGATGCAAGCTCGATTATTTTGCCTGCAAGACCCATGCGCCTGCTCGAACAGGTGATGTGGACTGCGATAGGCGTGTCGATGCGGTTGAATTTGAGATGCGGGGCAAGGAAGTCGAGTATGAACTCGGCCGGCTCGTATAGAGGCATGCTCTTTATGTGGTCGCGCATACGGTGGAGGCAGGGGCTTTGGTCGCATACCACGGGGATTGTGCCACCTTCTGAAGCCACGGCAAGCGCGGCCTCGAGTTCGGCAGTCTTGCCGTCGGCAATGTCGGGCATACCCTTGCTTTCCCATATCATTCCGCAGCACAGGCCGTCCATATTCTTGGGGAATATCACTTGGAAGCCTGCTTTTTTGCAGAGATTCACGAATACTTCGGCGAGGGGCTGAAGCTTGCGACCTGCTTCTTCCGACACGCCCATTGTGCGGTTTATGCAGGAAGGGAAATATACCACTCGCTTCGGCGCAGGCTCGCTGTCGGCAAGTTTGGCGCCATTGAACGGTTTTGGCAGGGCGGAGTTCCACAGCGGAAGACCTGCTTTGTGAAGCACGGCGCCTATCCTGTCGACACCGTGGTTGCCGAGGAGGGTGTGGGCGGTATCGGCAGCGCCGAGCATCAGGCGAAGCCCGTCGCTCACTCCGCCGAGGTGTTCTGCAGCCCATTTGCCGAGCTTTTTGCCGGTTTTTGACAGTTGGCGCTCGCGCACGTCGTGTATGAGGTCGGCAGTGTTGATTTTCATCGGGCACGAAGTGCTGCACAGGCCGTCGCCGGCGCACGTTTCGCGTCCATAATATACAAATCCTTTTTCAAGGGCTTTGAGGCGGTCAGGGTCCGAGCCGTCGCGGCGCAGGCGCGATATTTCGCGCTGGGTCACTATGCGCTGGCGGGCGGAGAGGGTGAGGCCGCAGCTCACGCAGTTTACTTCGCAGAAGCCGCATTCGATACATTTGTCTACCTTGGGGTCGGTAAGCGGCAGCGGTTTCATAGAGCTTACGAAGCAGTCGGGATCGTCGTTGAATATTGTGCCGGGGTTGAGAAGTCCGGTCGGGTCAAAGGCGTTTTTGAGGCGCTTCATAAGATTCCAAGCCTTTGTCCCCCATTCGGCTTCCACGAAAGGCGCCATGTTGCGTCCTGTTCCGTGTTCGGCTTTTAGAGAGCCGTTGTAGCGTCCGACCACGAGAGCTTCTATCTCGTTCATCAGGCGGCGGTATTTGTCGACATCGGCTTGCGTTTCAAAGCTTTGGGCTATTACGAAGTGGAAGTTGCCTTCGAGTGCGTGGCCGTAGATGCAGGCATCGTCATAGCCGCAGTCTTCGAGGAGTCCGGCAAGCTCGACGGTTGCCTTTGGCAGGTCCTCGATATGGAATGCCACGTCTTCGATCAGCGACGTGGTGCCGAGCGGTCTGGTGCCACCCACAGCGGGGAACACTCCCGAACGCATCTGCCACCATGCAGCCACTTCTGCCGGGTCGGTGGAGAAATGCGCGGGGCAGAAGAGCTTGAACTGTCCGAGAACGGCCATCGTCTTTTCGATACGGGCATTGAGGGCTTCCTCTGTTTCTGCTTCTGTTTCAAGCAGCAGGGCGGTAAGACCTTCGCCGGTAGTGTCGTTTACAGCCGAGAGCGATTTTTTGTCGAGAAGTTCGCAGCTCTGTATCGGGGCGTCCTTGCGCATTGCCACGACGGCACGCGCGGCCTCAGCCATATCGTCGAAGTATACCATGGCGGAGGCAGAGTAGGGCATTTCGGGCGCTGTGTTTATTGTCACTTCGCTTATAAAGGCGAGTGTGCCCTCACTTCCCACCATGCAGTGGGCTATTATGTCGAAGGGGTCTTCGTATTCGATAAACGGCAGCAGGTTCAGTCCTGTTACGTTCTTGATAGAGTATTTGTGCTCGATGTGCGAGCGAAGCTCGGTGTCGGCAAATATGCTGTGCCGTATATCTTCTATCTCGGAAATGAGCGATGCGTGTGTGCGGCGGAAGTCTTCGCGCGACACGCTGTCGGCTGTGTCGAGTACCGTTCCGTCGGCGAGCACTATGCGTATGGAGCGGAGCACGCGGTCGCTGTTGGCGTGGGTGCCGCATTTCATGCCGGAGGCATTGTTGGCCACGATGCCACCCACCATGGCCGACTTTTTCGATGCCGGGTCGGGAGTGAACACTCTTCCGTAAGGCTTGAGTATCTCGCCGACACGGGCACCGATTATGCCGGGCTGCAATGCTATGGCAGTGGCCTTGTCGTCGAGGATTCTATAACGTTCCCACGACTTTCCGGCCACGAGGAGTACTGAATCCGAAATAGCCTGTCCCGAAAGGCTCGTGCCGGCGGCGCGGAACGTGACGGGCACGCCGAGTTCCGACGCTTTCTGGAGCACCAGTGACACTTCGGTTTCGTTGGTGGCGCGGATTACCACCTTAGGCAGCAATCGGTAGAAGCCGGCATCTGTGCCCCATGCGAGTGTGCGCAGCGGGTCGGTATAGATGCGTCTGCGTTCTACAAAGCGCGAAACCTCTGCAACGAATTGTCTGTATTTGGGATTCAGTTTCTCCATTTGGCGTTATCTTTATTTGTAGAGATGGTATTTGGCCGAGGCGGCACGGAAGTTTTCGGCGTCTTTGTTCCAATACTCTTCGATGTCGGCTGCTTTGTAGCGTTCGGTGAAGCGTTTGCGTATTTCTTTGCTTCCGCAAACCTTGTCGAACATGCTGTATCGCTTCTTGTCGGCTATGTCGAAGAGTTTGTGATCGGGGTACATGTCGGCAAGTTCTTCCATCACATAGAACTGTACCATCGACAGAGGCGCTGCTTCGGGGTCGAACACATACGCTTCCACGCCTTGGTAGTTTTTGCCTTGGCCGGTAGAGTAGAACGGCTTGATGTAGATGGGGCGGAACTTGACGCCGGGTATGTTACGGTCGTTGAGGCGTTTGGTGAGTTCGGGTGCCTTGATCCATTCTGCTGCAAAAAGTTTGAAAGGCTCGGTGTAGCCCACGCCGATCGACATGGCATACAGCTCGCCGAGAATACCCGACACGGGATAGTATATCACCGACTCAGGAGTGGGCATATGGGGCGAGGGAAGCACCCAGGGCATGCCTGTGGCGCGGAAGTCCATATCGCGTGTATATCCTTCCATCGGTATTACCGACAGTTTCACCTTCTTGCCCTTGCCGATGAGTCCTTCCTCGTTGAGGTAGTTGGCGAGCTCGCCGGGGGTGAGGCCGTAGAGGTAGGGTATGGGGAACTGGCTTACGAAGGATATGCAGTCAGGCTCGGTGAGGTTGCCCTCGATTTTGTTGCCGCTGATGGGGTTGGGGCGGTCGAGAACCATAAACTCCTTGCCTTCCTCGGCGCAGGCTTCCATAGCCAGACCCATTGTGGATATGAATGTGAATGAGCGGCAGCCGTTGTCCTGAATGTCGTATAAAAGAACATCCACGTTTTTCAGCATTTCAGGGGTGGGTTTGCGCGTCTTGCCGTATATGGAGTGAACGGGGACCCCTGTGGCTGCGTCGACCATATGGCTTACAGTGTCGCCGGCGTACACGTCGCCGCGCACTCCGTGTTCGGGAGAGAAAAGGGCTACAAGTTCTACCCCGGGAGCTTCGGCGAGTATGTCGACAGTTGACTTCAGGTTGTTGTCGATGCCTGTGGGGTTGGTGATGAGTCCGACGCGCTTGCCGCGGAGGCTTTCAAAATTATTGTCGCGTAGAACTTCGATGCCCGGCTTCACCTGCGCCGTGGCGGCGCAGGCGAAGAGGGCTATTGAGGCTGCTATTATAGCTTTTAGTTTCATTAATTTACTTTTTGCGTCCGAAGTTGGGATCAATCTTGAGGAATGCGCACACTCCGATGGTGGCGGCGCAGCAAATCATTGTCCAGATAAAGAAGTGGCGGTAGCCGATAGTTTCCTGCAACCAGCCTGCTGCCATACCGGGCAGCATCATGCCGAGAGCCATGAATCCGGTGCAGATGGCATAGTGGGCTGTCTTGTGCTTGCCTTCCGAGAAGTAGATGAGGTAGAGCATATATGCCGTGAAGCCGAAGCCGTAGCCGAACTGCTCTACGAACACGCAGATGTTAACGGTGAGCAGCGACGGGTCTGTGGCATAGCTCAGGTATACGAAAGTGAGGCAGGTGAGCGACATAGACCAGGCCATGGGCCATAACCATTTCTTAAGGCCGCCTTTGGCAGCCACGATGCCGCCGATGATGCCGCCGATGGTAAGGCCGATAATGCCTACAGTGCCGTACACGATGCCTACCTGGCCGGTGGTGAGGCCTAGGCCGCCTTTATCAATGGGGTCGAGCAGGAAGGGGTTGATGAGCTTGACGAGCTGGGCCTCCGGCAGGCGGTACAGGAGCATGAATGCTATGGCCACCCAAGCCTGAGGTTTCTGGAAGAATGATTTGAATGTTTCAAAAAATTCTTGGAAGATGCTTGATGCCGTTGTTCCGGCTTCATTCTGGCCGTCGGCAGTGGGGCGTGGGAGTGCCCAGCTGTGGTATGTGGCCATTACGAAGAAGAATGCCGACAGAACGGCGAATACCACGAGCCACGCCATAGGAATGTTGCCTGAAGCACCCTCGAATGAGGCCGATGCTGCCTGACTGAGTTTGTGGTCTACCTCGTAGTACAGCCATGCGGTTTTATCCCAGTTGGTATCGTTGAATACGAATCGTGTGGAGAGGGCTGCCTGCTCGAGTTTGACGCTTTGGTCGCCGCTCTTATGGGTGACATTGAGTATCACGTCTTCGCCCGGAGCCGGTTTTTTGTTCAGACGAAGGCCGACCACGGTGAAGTTGTTGTTCACCTCTGTGTACGGTTCGCGCTTTTCTCCGAATGTTTCCTTAACCCATGTGGTAAAGGCTCCTGGGCCTTCCGCAGGTGCTGCCGTGGTGTTTTCCACTGCTGCTTTCGGAGTTTCGGCTGCTACGAAGCCGTTGCGTTCGTTCATATGTTTCACAGAGTCGCGCATCATTGCGGCATATGCCTTGAAGGGCATCTCCGTGGCAACGCCGTTGACCTCAGTGGTCACCGTGGCGGGAGCCTTGGTGGCAACTGCAACGTCGGCGGCGGGAGTGAAGAACTGCAATTCGCCCTGCAGGTCTGCCTCGGTAGAGGCAATGGCTGTCATATCGGGTGCGGACCATTCCACTGCGGGGTCGGCGTTGACGTTGATTCGGAGTGGCTCGAGGCCGGAGTTTGTTTCGATAAGTCCGGCCACTATCACAAGAAGGCCTTGCCCTGCGACTGTGGCCACGCGGTAGAATGTGGAGCGAATACCTACGTACAGCGATTGCTCATGCTCCGTGAGCGCGAGCATGTAGAAACCGTCGGCAGCGATATCGTGCGTGGCCGATGTGAATCCTACAAGCCAGAAGAAGGCCAGGGTGAGCTGGAAGAAGAACGATGTCGGTATGGAGAAGGCTATGCCTGCAAGTGCAAAGGCTATGATCCACTGCATCGATACTGTCCACCAGCGTTTGGTGCGGATAATGTCGACGAAGGGGCTCCAGAAAGGTTTGATTACCCACGGCAGGTACAGCCAGCCGGTATATAGTGCTATGTCGGTGTTGGATATGCCAAGACGCTTGTACATAATGACCGATATAGTCATTACGGCAACGTAAGGCAGACCCTGTGCGAAATACAGGGTAGGAATCCAAGCCCACGGACTGCGTTTTTTAGTTGTTTTCATCTATATGGTTTAGTATAAGGTTGTAAGGTCTGCTCCGGGGAAGTAATGGGACAGTATGTCGGTATAGGGATAGCCTTTCGCACCCATTACGGCGGCACCTATCTGGCAAAGGCCGACGCCGTGGCCCCAGCCGGCTCCACGCAGGGTGAAGGACACGGGAGCGCCGTCGGCTCCGGCCTCGCCTGCTTCAACCACAAATGCGGAGCTGAAGAGATGGCTTGTGGAGAGTGTGCGGCGTATCTCGAGTTCCTTGCCAATGACAAGGGTCTTTTTGCTGCCTACTATGCGCATGCGGATAAGGCGACCTGAGGTTCCGCGCTCTACGGGTTCGAGGGCGAGAATCGCGCCGAAATCTATTCCTGAACGGTTTTTGATAAGTTCGGCTATCTCGTTTTGGCTGTATTCTACTGTCCAGCGGTAGAAATCGTTGGTTTCCTGGTCGTAGTTATTGAGAACTTGTCCGAGTATAACGCTGTCGGTGGTGTTGCAGAATGCTTCGGGAGCCGACAAAATCCATTGGCGGGCGTTTTCTTCCTTGGTAAGGTCGGGATAGTCGTTGGGAGCGGGGCTGTCGCGGCGCACTTCGAGGTAGTGGTGGTGGACAGGCTCCCAGCAGTTCTCAAATTCTTCAAACACGCCTCCGCAGCATTTGGAGAAGCGTGCGTCGCAGAGGCCGCCGTCTTTGTTTGTAAGCACGAGTCCGCGTGTTGCCTCCACGGCCTGGTCGACTGTCGGTGTTGTCTGGCGGGTTATGCCCTGGTAGCGCTGGCAGTGGTCGTCGGCGCATACATCGAACTGGTCGTGGTTGTCGCGGTCGTACCATACGATGCGTTCGGTGTCTGTTTCCATTTTGGACGGAGCTGCCTTGGCGCCGCGTTTGTCGAGCTGGGCAAGAAGCCAGCTTCGGGAAATGACGGCGTGCGCCTTGAGAAGTTCGAGAGAGGCCGTGGCGCTCATTTCAGACGAAATAACGCTTGCAAGGTAATCTTCTACCGGAACAATGTCGATGGCGGTCACTGTTTTGCCGCCAATCAGTTTGAGATCGCCTTTGAAACGCTGGTTTTCTTTGCGTTCCCAGTGGAAATTCACGCCGATTACAACGTCTTCGAGCTCGAAGACGCATTCGGGCGATGTGGCTTCAAATATTATTTCTGCATATTTGTCGCCGTTCCACACTACGGAGCCGTCGGGGGCTACGGTGGCAGTCTGCAGTCCTTCGACGAGGCTGTCCTGCAAGCGGAATTGTCCGAAAAGGGTGAAACGAAGTTCTTTCGTTTCCATTATGCCCACATGGACGGACGGTTCTTTTGAAAACTTATTCGACATTGGTTGCAATATTGTTTATTTCGGTTTCGGACAGACATAATTCATTGAGCACGCGGAGCACAGTTGCCGCATCGAGGCGGGCAAAGTCCTGCGGGCGGGGTGTAATGAACACGCCGCCCATATCTACCGATGCCGGGCTGAGCAGCATGCAGTCGTCGCCTTCGGTGCCGTAGAACGACGGGCGGTGACGTTTGCGCGGTATGACCACGAGCCGCACTCCGGCCGGAGTGGCGAATGCGAGAATGTTCATCATCGGCTCAGCCTCGCCTTCGGGCACGGGTAGTGCCTTGTAGAGGCGGCTGAACAGGCTCTGGCCTTCTTCGGGATTGGCCGCGTCTATTACGAACACCCTTATCGGCAGTTTGTCTGCAAGCGACAGTGTGCTTTCTCCGTCGGTGGCTATCTCTTTCAGCTCGGTATGCTCCAGCGCCTCGCTTATAGTGAGGAAGTCGCTGTTACCGGCTTGGAAGTGCATGTGGTCGGGAGCCGATGCGCCGCATCGGGGGCCGTTGTAGAACACCGTGTACTCGTCGAGTTCGCCTGCAAGCTTTATCATGTCGGCGATGCGGCCGTTTATCAGTTGCAGGGTATGGCTTGTGTCGGGTATGGTGAGGTGTCGGGGGAAGATGGGGAACGGGTTAAGCAACACCGTGTAGTGGCCGTTCCATTCAATGCCGCGTTGCTCTGCCGGACGGTTTTCGTCGCAGAGGAAGCATTTTCGGGCCTTGATGGCGGCAGCGTCGACCTTGGCGCCGGACGACACGATGCGTGCCGGGTTGAACTGCACTTTGAAGTGCATTCCGTCGAGGTCGAACTCCTTGACTTCCACGTTTGCCAAGGCCGCAAAATTGCCGGCGGCCATAGGCCACTCGGCAATTTGCGCTGTTATGAAGCTGTTTACTTCTGTCGATGTAAGAGCCATTACTTCGATTTGTTGAGATCGATGCGTGCCTGAAGTTCCCAGGTACGGATACGGTCTTTATAGAGGTTGTTGGCGTTCATTTTGTTGATGTCGAGGGCGGCGTCGGAGTTGTCGTCCCAACGACGGCAGAAATATACCACGTCGTATACTCGGCCTATCTGGTGGTGGCGCGAGAAGTTGAGTCCGAGGGCATAGTCTTCGCCGTAGGAGGTGTTGGGCACGTGGATTTCGCGCAGCATGGGAGTGTAGAACGCGCGGGGAGCGCCAAGGCCGTTGATGCGGAGGGCGTTGTTGCGTCCGTTTTCGGGAGTCCACTCCTTGTGGTCGATTACGCCCGGCGGTATCATGTTCATATCGATGTCGGTGAGCATGTATGTGCCTACCACCATTCCGGCGTTGTTGTCGTAGAATGCCTTCACCATCTTGGTAAGGGTGTTTTCATCGGCATAAACGTCGTCGGAGTCGAGCTGCACGCAGAATTTGCCTGCTTCGGGGTGATTGGCGCCCATATTCCAGCAGCCTCCGATACCGAGGTCGTCACGTTCGGGCACGATGTGAATCACGCGCGGGTCGGAAGTAAATTCTTCGATGGCTTCCGATGTGCCGTCGGTAGAGTGGTTGTCGATGATAATCAGGTTGAAGGGGAAATCTGTCTTTTGGGAAAGCACGCTGCGAATGGCGTCGCGAATGGTGCGAACCCGGTTGCGGACAGGTATGATTACTGATGCCTCGTTGGCAAATTCGCCACGATTGAACTCGATGGGTTCAAATACCGGCTCGAGATAACCTCCGATAGCCTTCAGGTGCGCTGTGCAGGCTTCTTCCATCTCGATCTGCACGCCACGGTTTTTCGGGTCTACATAGTCGAATATCTTTTCGCCCGACTTGCGGTTGTCCACGGTGACGTCGCTGTAGAGGTATTCGTTGATGTGTACCAGAGGAGCTATGCGGCTGAGGCGCAGGCGCAGGTCGTAAAGACCGGCGGCGCTGTAACGTTTGTCTATTCCGGCGGCTGCTTTCTTGAAGTCGGCGGTGTTGAAGAACATTACAGAGCCGAAGTTGAAGTCATCGCGGAGCGAGCCGAACTGGTAGTCAATCACAGGGGCGTTGGCCTTCTTGCCTTCTACCACGGTATAATAGTCTGAATATGCCATGCCTGCTTTGGAATCGCGGGCGAGCTGCACGAAGCGATCCATTGCGAGGTAGCCCATTACGAGGGTGTTCTGCTTGGTGTAAAGGAGCAGATAGTCGGAGTCGCAGTGCTCGGCTATGGCCAGCATTGTTGCCGAAGAGTTGAGGCTGTCGATGTGTAGCAGGTCGCAGCCGAGGCAAGCCTTTGCTTCCGGATCTGTTGCAAGAAGTGTGATTTTGCTTACTAAGCTGCTTTCCTTAAGCCCTTCGACTGTGGCCTTTACCTGCTGCTCGTCTACGTAGGGCAGGAAACACTGGATAGTTGTTCTCATAGAGGATATTGTTATGTATTATTATTTCGATTTATTGCGGAGAGGGGAGGGGTCGGCGAAGAAGTCGAGTACTTGTTTCATAAGGCTCTGGCGACCGCCAAGGCCCTTGATGGTTTCAAAGGGGAAGCCGATAACCACTGCGCGGTGCTCGCCGGAATCATAGACTGTTCCGGCTATGAGGTTGTTCTCGGAGTAGCGCATGAATGTGGCGCACTTGGAGTTGTCGGCAGGATAGAAGGAGTCGGGCGATTCCACTGCGTAAAAATCAGGGTTAAGCTCGTTGTGGAATTTGTATTCTCCCTTGGTGAAGTCTTTGAAGCGTGTAGCTACCTGATATGCTTCGCCTGTTACGGAAGCCTGACCCACACGCCAGTTGAAGCCGAGTACCTCGCGGGCAAATTCTTTGTCGGCCTTGGCTGTTTCCTGGTCGGAGTTGGGGTTGTCCCATATGTCGGTTGCCACGTATGAGCCGCTTACGAAGAATGATGCCCCTTTGCCGGCAAGTGCGGCCATGCGGGTCTGCAATTCCGAGGGGAATGCTTTGAATCGAGGCCCGTATGCTCCGCGGCCTTGCAGAATTTCTTTTTGTTTTCCGAGTATGAGGTCTACGATGCGTGGCGTGTCGGTCGCGGCGGAGAATGCTTCGGCGCTGCTTGACACGAACGAGTATCCTGCGGCACGCACGGCCTCGCCGTGGGTATACACATAGTCGAATGTGTTTCCGGCCACCACCTTGTCTTCGTAGTTGGCGCGCGAGGCACCGAACCCGGCAGCATCGTCGTCCATCCACGGTATGTCGCGGCGGAATTCAAACTGGCTTCCGATGAATGAAATGTCGTAGAGGTAGGGCACGCCGTGGTCGCGGGTGTCGTAGAATCCTGCTATTTCGCCGGAGTTAAAGCGGTCGGGAGCGCTTACGCGGGTGAATCCGTTCACGATAGTCACGGTAGCCTTGCTGCCCGGCATATCGCACAGGGCGAGTATTTCGGAGGGGAATGCCGTACCGCCGTCGTTAGCGGCTATGATTCGGTAGGAGTGAATCTTGTTGTCCGATACTTTCACGGTGTATTCCGGGTTTTCGGTGCGGGCTATGTTGCGGAAGGCGCCGTCGGCCACGCGTTCCTGTACGATGTAGTACGACGGTTTGGCGCTTGGCTCGCTCGAATCGGGGCGCTCGGCCCAGGACAGGCGGTATTTGCCGGCTTCAGAGTCCGCTGTTATGGCGAATGCCCGGACAGGGAGCGGCTGCACCACGTAGGGGCGTCCGTCGCGCTGCGCTATGTATTTGAGCATTCCTTTGTATATGGCGCGCGATACAAGGAAGCGGAAAGCCGGGTCGAGCCCGTAGGTCATGTCGGCAAAATTCTGGTGCGAGAGGAACTCGAGAAGCATTGCGGGTACTTCCGGGGAGCGGGCTTCAAAGTAGCTCTTGTCCCACATTCCGCGACGTGTCCAGTTCGGCTCGAAGTTGGCGCGAACATCGTTCACGATGTTTGTCATAATGAGGTCGGTAAGGTCGCGGGAGGCCATACGGTCCGAACCGTTGCCAAGGGTCTTTCCGGCAGTGGAGTAGATGCCGAGGGTTCCTATGATGGAGTCGTTCATCGTTGTGCCGGCATCGGTGTGGAAGGCGAAGCTGAGGTCAACGGGTATGCCGAGGCCTTCGCGGTCGGGAAGCATCGAGGAGCCGCCTGTTATCCAGTTCACCCACAAGCCGCGCGAGCGGTAGTCGTCGGAATAGTCGTTTACATTGTCGGTGGGGGTGTACACGCTGTCGGGAGCGCCGGCCCATTGCAGGAAGTACTTTGCTGCTTCGGTAAAGCGGGGGTATCCGCTGAGCACGTACTGATAGTCGATGCTGTCGAGCGGTTCCTTGACTATGCGGGCCACGTTGCCCATGCCGCCGCCTATCTTCACGGCGTCGGCTGTTACTACGCTGCCTTTCTTGCCTTTTGCCGCCAGTTCTACTATAGAGGCGTTTTTGTCGGAAGCCTTGAAGGGGAAGTGTCCGAGGTATATCCATGTGCCGCCGCCCATTTTCTGGTTGACGGTGAACTTATGCGTGCCGTCGGAGGCGTTTACCTTGTACTCTGCCTTGTCGGTGCTGTTGGGAAGGCTCTTGTAGCTGATGTACACGGCATAGTTGCCGTCTTTTGGTATTGCCGCTTTCCAGCTGAATTTTTCTGAATTGTCGGGGGTCGCTTTCAGTACCGCTGCCGTTCCGTCGGCGAATGGGTTGTCGCCGTTATGCAGCTCTGCTTTTTTGTAGCCGAAACCCGCCACGCTTGTACAGTTGGCCGGGGCTTCAAAAGAGCCTTTGGTGTTGTCCGATGCGTCGTTGTCGATTATTATCTCGCAGGTGTTGATGTCGCGTTCGCGCGGGCTCATCACATATGCTCCCGCGTTTTCAAGCATAGGCATCAGGAACGGTACGACGTACGACTGCGTGTAGAGATCCTCCACGGTCTGGAATATTCGGGCGCGCTGCCATTCCCAGCGGTTCAGCTTAGGCTCGAAGTACCAGCCGTGGCTCTGCCACATGGCGATATTGGCGCCGTCAAGACCTTGCGGCGCTTCCGGGGCGTCGTTGCGGGTTATAAATGATGCCTTTTCCTTTGGAGCAAGGTTCTTTTTTGCTGCAAAGAGGGCAAGCTGGTCGAGGGTGTGTCCGTCGGATTTAAGCGAAATCTTGTATTTCGTGTACTGCGAACCGAGTGCTGCAAGGCATTCGGCTTTGAGCGCTTCGAGCTTTTGAGCTGTAAGAGGTATGTAGGAGGCATTGCCGTTCAGCTCTATTGTGATGGCTTTCCGGGCTTTGTCGATGACTACCTTTTCGGCCTTTACTGGGCCGAAGCCGGTGGTGCCGGGGCGATAATTGCATATTACAGCCGTTACGGCTTCTTCAGGCGTTCCTGCATATGCAGCGGGAGCCGAAGTTGACATTGCCGCGAGAGCCAGCGATAACGAAATTGCATGAAATGCTTTCATTGGACATTGAATAGTTTTTAAGGCGGACGTACAAATAATCCTATTTGCACAAAATTAGAATAAATCAATGGCCCGACCAAATAATGTGGGTCAAGAATCGCTATATTAAACAATATTTAATATTTGAGTACATATTTTAGGTTTGAATAATGCTGCTGTGACGGGGTTTTTGTGTGAAAAATAGTGAAAAGATTAATTTTGCGTCTGAAAAGTGTTAAATTTGCCCAAAAGAAATTGAGCTGACAGGCCTTCTTCGGTCTGGCTGAGTTAAAACCTATAATGCCAATGAAAAAATTATGTATTGCCGCCGCGCTCGCAATTGCCACGGCTCTTTGTGCGCGTGCCTCCGGTCCCAAAGCGTCGCCTGATGCGGTGGTTCAAGATGGCTGCGCCCGTTTCACGGTGCTGCGTCCTGAAATGATAAGGATAGAATACAGCCCGAAGGGCGTGTTTGAGGACAATGCCACGTTTACTGTGGTAAACAGGCAGCTTCCCGTGCCGAAATATTCTAAGGCGGACGACGGCGAGTATGTGACAATCACCACCGACGCGCTGAGCCTGCGCTACCGCAAGGGCAGCAATCCGCTCTCAGAACCGGCCTCGCCTGCCAATCTGAGTGTCACGATGTCGGTTGACGGCAATCCTGTGGTGTGGTATCCCGGACTGAAGGATCCTCAAAACCTTAAAGGCACCTACCGCACGCTCGACGGCAACAACGGCGACGATTATCGCTCGCGGCTAGAGGACGGCCTGATATCCCGTTCGGGCTGGGCTGTCATTAATGACTCTCCGTCGTTCGAGCGTGCCGACGGTAGCCGTTCGCTGGCTCTCGTGCCTGATTCGGGCGGCATCGACTGGGCGGCACCGCGTGCAGACGCCGATGCTCTTGACCTCTATTTTCTCGGCTATGGTCACAATTATAAAAAAGCCCTTTACGACTTTACTCTGATAGCGGGCAAGATTCCCTTGCCGCCGGATTATGTGCTGGGATATTGGTACAGCAAGTACGACAATTATTCGGCAGATGATTTCCGCAACATCGTGAAATCGATGCGCGACAACGATATAAACGCAGATGTGCTTATACTCGACATGGACTGGCATTGGAACGGCGAGAAGGAAGTGTCGGGCGGTCGCGGAGGTTGGACCGGCTGGAGCTGGAACACAAATCTAATTCCCGACCCGGAAGGCCTGCTGGCTGATATTCATAAAGGCGGCCTGCGCGCGGCACTCAACCTTCACCCGGCCGACGGCGTGGCAGCACACGAGGATCAATACAAGGCTGTGGCCGAGGCTATGGGGCTTGACGCCGGCTCTGCCGAAACCATACCGTGGATGCTTGAAGACCGTAAGTTTGCCAAGGCGTTCTTCGACCATATCATACGCCCTCTTGAAAAGCAGGGCGTCGACTTCTGGTGGCTCGACTGGCAGCAGCATCTCACCAATCCCCGCTTGGCGGGACTCGGAGAAACCATGTGGTGCAACCACGTGTTCTTCAATGATATGAAAAAGAACCGACCTGACCGCCGTCCGGTGATATTCCATCGTTGGGGCGGTCTTGGCAGCCATCGCTACCAGATAGGTTTTTCGGGCGATACATATATCAATTTCCCCACGCTCGCCTTCGAGCCTTACTTCACCGCCACGGCCTCTAACGTGGGCTACGGATACTGGGGGCACGACCTTGGCGGGCATATGATAAACTACTACGAGCCGAACGACCCCGAGCTGCTGCTGAGGTGGATGCAATTCGGCGTGTTCACGCCCATATTCCGCACGCACGCCACCAAAGGAGGGCATATCGAGCGCCGCATATGGACATACGACAACTTCCCGATGATAAATCAGACCGTGAAGCTTCGATACGCGTTGTTCCCGTATCTTTACACGATGGCACGCAAGGCATACGACACAGGAGTGGGGCTATGCCGCCCTATGTACTACGAGTATCCCGAAACGGCAGAGGCGTATGAACGCGAAGGACAGTATTTCTTTGGCGACGACATACTTGTGGCCCCTGTGGTAGAGCCGTCGGTCGACGGCGTGAGCAAAAAAGAAATATGGTTCCCCGAGGGCAAATGGTGGTCGGTGGCTCACGGCAAGCTTATAGACGGAGGGACTGTGCGTTCATTGGATTACACGCTCGATCAGATACCGTACTTCTATCGCCAGGGCGCTGTGATTGTCAAAAATCCGCCGGAGGTAAAACATGTGACAGAGCGGCCCGACGCCCTTGTGCTTGACATAGTTGCGGGAGCCGACGGCGCCTGCGAGTTCTACGAGGACGCCGGCGACAATGCTGATTACGCCACAAAGTATGCCACTACCTCAATCAGCCACAAGCAGCGCGGGCGCAAGGCTGAGTACACCATAGCGCCGCGCAAAGGCGCGTATGAGGGGATGCCGCTGAGCCGCTCGTACAAGATGCGGATCTTCAACACGCCTCGCCCGGTGAAGGCAAAGGAAGGAGGCCGCTCGTTGCAGCCGTCGTATGATGCTTCTTCGCGTTGCACCATTGTCGATGTTCCGTCCTCGCCTTGCGACAAGGGCGTGAAAGTGACCGTGGAGTACGCTGATTAGAGTCAGAGGGTGTTTCATAATATCTGTAAAAGCACAGGTTGGTGTATTTTTGTTTAAACTGTTCATTAAGAAGAGGGAGCATAGCGGTTGCTATGTGACCGATGAGTAATGGGCAGGTTAACAAAAAGACGCCAAGACGGCACCATTGTTAAATTTGCCCTACATCGAATCATCAAACAATATCTGTCAGGGCGGTATCAAAGGCTTCGCCTCCAAAAATTTTGAGTGTCTTTATCCCTTCCTCTCAGTCATATAGCCACCGCTATGCTCCTTCGGCTCAGGTATAAATCCATCTCTAACTTTTTGGCCTGTGTTTTAACAGATATTATGAAACACCCTCTTATAAGGGCGGCGCCTCTTCCGTGTTGAATCGGAACAGGCGCCGCTCGTCGTCTTTTTACGCGCGCCCGAATCTTAAATTGACAAAAAAAGCTCCTTCGAGGAGTAATAAATGACGAAAAAGCGCTAAATTTGTAAATTGATAGGTTGTCTTTGAGGCAGCCATATGACAAGCAACAAAATAATAATCGCCATACCGATATGAAATTCAACATTTCGAGCAAAGCCTTCTATAACGCAGCATCTGCTGTAAGCAAGGTTATCAACTCTAAAAACGCCCTCGCAATCCTCGACAATTTCTTGCTCAGCCTCGACGGAAATATGTTTACCATCACAGGCTCTGACCAGGAAAACGCCCTTACGGCACGCCTCGAAGTGGCCGGAGCCAAGGGTAGCGGCAGCCTGTGCCTTGGCGCGCGCCGCCTTGTGGAGCTGTTGAAGGAGCTTCCGGACCAGGGCGTGGAAGTGAATATCGATGAAGATACTCTGGAGGTGCAGCTTTCCTATGCTTCGGGCCATTATTCCTTTGTGGGACTCCCGGCAGAGCAGTATCCGGCCTTTGTGGCTGATAACAACGGCGAGCCGGTAAGCTTCAGCGTGGCCACCGAGCAGCTCATTACCGGCCTTGACAACACTATGTTTGCCGTCAGCACCGACGAATACCGCCAGATAATGCAGGGCGTGCTGTTCGATGTGGCTCCCGACAGCATCACATATGTGGCTACCGATACCCGCAAGCTCGTGCGCTACATAGACCGCCGCACCGCTCCCGGCGTTACCGGAAGCTGCGTGATACCTGCCAAACCTGCCAACATACTTAAAAACGTCTTTGCCAAGGAAGAGGTGCTGAACATAACGATGAGCTCGCGCAGCGCCGTTATCGAGAGCGACAACTTCTTGTTCCAGTGCACATTCCTCAACGGCAACTATCCGGACTACAACCGTGTGATACCCCGCAACAACTCGCTGGTTCTTACCGTGGACCGTGTGGCGCTGCTTAACGCCGTGCGCCGTGTGGGCATCTTCGTGGAAGTGGACGGCGGTCTTGAGAAATTCCGTATCACCCCCGAGGCAATTCTGCTGAAAGCCAACGACAACAACCTGTGCACAAGCGCACGCGAGCAGGTGCCCTGTTCATTCACGGGCAGCGAGCTTACCATAGGTTTCAGCTCTAACTTCCTGACTGAGATCCTTACTACCATCAAGGGCGAGGAAGTGGTGGTTAACCTTGGCGACGCCGGCCGTCCCGGAGTGTTCCGCCCCGCTGTGGAGCCGGACAATACCGAGCTTGTGATGCTCCTTATGCCAATGACTGTAGGTGAATTCTGATGAAGCTTAAACTGAACCGTCCGATAGTGTTCTTTGACTTGGAAACTACCGGAACAAACATATCCTCCGACCGAATAGTCGAGATTTCGCTTATCAAGCTGCACCCCGACGGGCGTGTGCTTGAAAAAACACGTCGTGTCAATCCTGAGATGCACATACCTGAAAGCGCCACGGCCATACACCACATCACCGACGAAGATGTGGCGTCCGAGCCTACTTTCAGGCAGATTGCGTCGTCGCTGGCACAGCTTATAAGCGGCTGCGATATCGCGGGGTTCAACTCCAACCGGTTCGACATTCCGCTGCTTGACGCGGAGTTTGAGCGTGCCGGTGTGGACTTCGACCTTACCAAATCCCGCTTTATCGACGTGCAGACAATTTACCATAAGAAAGAGCCCCGCACACTCGTTGCCGCATACAGGTACTATTGCGACAAGAACCTCGAGGAGGCTCATAGCGCGCTTGCCGACACAAGGGCTACAATGGAAGTCCTTATGGCTCAGCTTGAACGCTACGACGACCTACCCGTCGAAATAGGCGCATTGTCGGAGTATGCCTGCGCAAACCGCAATGTCGACATCATGGGGCGCCTGATATATGACGACCAGAATCGCGAGGTAATCAACTTCGGCAAATACAAAGGGCGTCTGGCCGAAGAAGTGCTTCAGAACGACCCCGGTTATTACAGCTGGATAATGCAGGGCGATTTTGCCCGGAACACCAAACAGGCTTTTACGAGAGTTCGCCTGCGCATAAAGAAGTGAGATGCTCAAAGGTAAGAATATAATACTTGGCATAAGCGGTGGTATTGCCGCATATAAGAGCGTGACCCTGCTGAGGCTTCTGGTAAAGGCAGGGGCGGAGGTTCAGGTGGTGATAACGCCCAACGGCAAAGAATTTATCACGCCTGTAACCTTGTCGTCGCTTTCGGGACGCCCGGTGGTGAGCGAGTTCTTTTCGGCCAATACCGGCGAATGGCATTCGCACGTGTCGCTCGGTGTATGGGCTGATGCTATGATAGTGGCGCCAGCCACGGCGAGCACGCTTGCCAAGATGGCTTCGGGCGTGGCCGACAACATGCTTGTCACCACGTATCTGTCGGCACGATGCCCGGTGTTTGTCGCTCCGGCCATGGACCTCGACATGATGGCGCACCCCACCACCGCGCGCAACCTTGCCACGCTCCGTGCCGACGGTGTTCACGTGATAGAGCCGGAGGTCGGCGAGCTTGCAAGTCATCTGGTGGGTCGCGGACGTATGGAAGAACCTGAAAAGATAGCCGCCGTGCTCGACGACTTCTTCTCGGAGAAGCAGACGCTTGCCGGCAAGAAAGTGCTTATCAGCGCCGGGCCTACCTATGAGCGCATCGACCCTGTGCGTTTTATCGGTAATTTCTCCACCGGGAAGATGGGCTACGCCATAGCCGAAGAAGCTGCCTCTCGCGGAGCCGAAGTGACGCTCGTGAGCGGGCCTACAGCATTGAAGACAAGCCATGCCGGTATCAGGGTGGTAGATGTGGAAAGTGCCGCTGAGATGCTTGCAGCCTGTCGCGCTGCCTTTGATACCGCCGACATTGCCATTATGGCCGCAGCCGTGGCCGATTACGCGCCCGCGCACCCCTTCGACCACAAGATAAAGCGCGAAACAGACGGTATCGACACTATAGAGCTTGTCAAAAATCCTGATATTGCAGCCACGCTCGGTGCTATGAAGCGCTCTAATCAGCGATTGGTGGGATTCGCGCTCGAAACAGATGATGCCGTTGCACACGGACGCGACAAGATGGCGCGTAAAAACCTCGATATGATTGTTGTCAACAGCCTTGCCGACGCCGGCGCAGGCTTTGGCACGGACACCAACAAAATTACCATTCTTACCAATGGCGGCGGCGAATATGTGTTCCCGCTTAAACCTAAGAGGGAGGTCGCAGTCGATATTATGGACCATATAGAGCGCATATGAAATCGGTTCTCTCTCCTATATATAAATATGTGCTTCTTCTGTCGGCTCTTGCGATGGGAGGAACAGCCACCGCGCAGGAACTCAACTGCGAGGTGACTGTGAACACCGATCAGATTTCCGGCAACAAACAGGTGTTTGAAACCTTGCAGCAGGCTGTCAGCGAGTATCTTAATACGACTGTATTCACAAACGCCCAGTTTGCTGTCAACGAAAAGATAGAGTGCCGCCTTTTCCTTACCGTCAAGGAATATGCCGACGATATGGTAAAGGGCGACTTGCAGGTGCAGTCGCTGCGGCCGGTGTACAACAGTTCGTACACCACCACGCTTATCAACTTCAAGGATACCAAGATAGAATTTCTCTATCGTGAAAACGAGCCGTTGGTTTACTCTCTGAATAATATGGAGAGTCAGCTTACGGCCATACTTAATTTTTACGCTTTTCTGATTCTTGCGGTGGATTTCGATTCTTTCTCGCCGCAAGGCGGAGAGCCGTATTACGAGCGCCTGAAGCAGATAGTGCAGATGGCGCAATCGTCGGGCGAAACCGGCTGGAAAGCTTTTGAAGACACCAAAAACCGCAATTCGGTGCTGAGCGCGTACATAGAGCAGCCCGGCGCGGCGATGCGCGACATGCTGTATCGCTACCACCGCCAAGGTCTTGATATGATGGCCACAAGCCCTGATAAGGGCCGGGCTGCGATAACGGAGTCGCTTGGGGCTGTCGAGGCTGTCTACAAGGCAGCTCCGATGTCGGTGGCCTTGTCGATGTTCAAAGACGCCAAGCTCGACGAACTCGTAAACGTGTACTCCAAAGCGCCTGCCGACGAGCGCGGCAAGGTATACAATCTCCTCGAACCGATTTATCCAACAGAGCAGGAAAAGCTCGAACGCATCAGGAAAGGAGCCGAACAGCAATGATAAAAAGTTTACATATAGCAAATTATGCGCTCATAAGCGAACTTGACATAGAGTTTTCGCCCGGATTTAACATAATTACCGGCGAAACCGGTGCGGGCAAGTCGATAATCCTCGGGGCTTTGTCGCTTTTGCTCGGAGGCAGGGCTGACATGAAGGTGGTGCGCGATGCGAGCCGTAAGTCGGTGATTGAAGCCGTGTTCGGCATCGATGGCGCCACCGGCGTCGACCAGCTCTTGCGCGAGCATCTTCTTGAAGGCGGTGATTCCGACTGCATATTGCGCAGGGAGTTGCTGCCGGGGGGGCGTTCGCGTGCCTTTGTCAACGATTCGCCGGTGACGCTCCCCGTGCTTAGGGAGATAGCGGTGCGGCTTGTGGACATACATTCGCAGCATCAGAACCAATTGTTGGCCGAACCGTCCTACCAACTTACCATAATCGACAGTCTTGCCGAAACCGAGGCAGCGCTTGCCGATTACCGCAAGGCATATGTGGAATATCGCAAGAGGCTGAAAAAATATACAGAAACCCGCGAGCTGATACGTCGCAACCGGCTCGATGCCGATTTCATAGCGTTCCAGTATGAAGAGCTGATGAATATGGAGCTGAGTCCGGGTGAGCACGAGAGCCTTGAGCGCGAGCGCGACATACTTGCAAATCTCGGAGAGGTGCAGGAACGGCTCGATGCCGCCCTCGCGCCGCTCAGCGAGGAGCCTTATGATGCTTTGAGCGCTCTCAGCAACGCCGTTGACGCCCTTGAGAGCCTTGCTATGACCATAGGCGACGATGACGACGGACAGACCGATTTCCACGCTCTCTCTGAGCGCCTTGAGTCGGCAAGGATAGAGATTGCCGATATTGCCGACACGCTTTTTGACTACAAAGAGTCGCTTAACATGGAGCCGGGGCGTCTTGAAGAGGTAGAGGAACGCCTGAACCGTCTTTATTCTCTCGAAACAAAGCACCATGCCGCCAATTCCGACGAGCTGATAGCTCTTCGCGACCGTCTTGGCGAGCAACTAGGCGCCCTCACCGACAGCGACAATGTGCTTGCCACACTCGAAACAGAGGCGAAGCGTGCCAAGAAGCATGCCGTGGCGCTTGCCACCGCGCTGTCTGAGAAAAGAGCCTCGGCAGGAGCCGAATTTTCGGCAGAGTTGCGCCGGCAGGCTTCGACCCTCGGAATGCCGAATCTCCGGTGCGAAATATCCCTTACCCGGGGCAAGCTCGGTCCCGACGGTTTCGACCAGGTGCAGTTCCTTTTCGCCTTTAACAAGAACCAGGCCCTTATGCCACTCGGCGGAGCTGCTTCCGGCGGCGAGGTGTCGCGACTGATGCTCACTGTACGCACCATACTTACGGAGCGCATGCACCTGCCCTCGATAATATTCGACGAGGTGGATACCGGCGTGTCGGGCGATGTTGCCGGGCGTATGGCGCGTATGATGGCTGCGATGAGCCGGCGCATACAGGTGATTACAATCACGCACCTGCCCGGTGTGGCGGCTATGGGAAAAGACCACTTCAAGGTGTATAAAGAAGATGACGAACACAGCACCACTACCCGCATCAAGCGTCTTGTCGGGGAGGAGAGGGAGGCCGAGCTTGCCCTGATGATAAGCGGCAACCCTTCCGATATCACGGCTCTTGCCAATGCCAAGGCTCTGCTTGCCAAGGGTGCCGGTTCTCTTGAAACATTTGATATATAGATTTATGGAAAACAGCGATTATATTTTTGGAATACATTCTGCCATCGAGGCCATCGAGGCCGGGCGGACTGTCGACAAGTTATTGATAAAGAAAGATCTCAACGGCGAACTTGCAATCAGGCTCATACATCTTGCCAAGGATTACGGAATACCCGTGCAGCGAGTCCCTGTGGAGAAACTCAACCGCATAACCCGCAAGAACCATCAGGGTGTGATCGGCTTTATGTCGGCAGTGGCCTACTATTCGCTCGAAGACATACTGCCCGCCATGTTTGAGGACGGCGTGCTGCCCTTTCTGCTTGTGCTCGACGGTATTACCGATGTACGTAACTTCGGAGCGATAGCCCGCACGGCGGAGTGCTGCGGCGTTAACGCCATCGTCATACCGCAGCGCGGCAGTGTGACGGTCGGAGCTGATGCCGTCAAGACCTCGGCGGGTGCCTTGCTTCATATTCCCGTGTGCCGGGTCGCTTCTCTGCCGCAGGCCGTGCAGTATATCAAAGACAGCGGTTGCCAGATAGTGTGCGCTACAGAAAAGGCATCGGAGAATTACACCCTCGGCGACTATACCACGCCTCTCGCCCTTGTTATGGGAGCGGAGGACACCGGCATCTCGCCCGAGGTTCTGCGCAAGGCAGATACCCGCAGCGCCATACCGATGTTCGGCAAGATAGGGTCGCTCAACGTCGGCGTTGCCGCAGGCGTGATGATGTACGAGGTCGTGCGTCAGCGCCTTGACGGCAATCTCGAGATAATTTAACGCCACTGCCGGGCGATAGACGGCACACCGTATTGTAATAAACCAATCGCATATGCTTCATCTAATAGCCGACAGCGGCTTGCAGTTCCATACCACCGAAGTAGAGTTCGACCCCGGACAGCAATTGATACTTCCCGGCGGAAGGCCGCTTAAATACTGCTTTTGCAACCTGCGCAATGAGTTGACAGGCGAGCAGGTGTTCGACCTGCTGTCGTACCACCCCGGTATAGGGCGGTACATTCCTGTCAATGAGATTGTGAGTAAGAACACAATGGAGTTGCTTGCCGACGGACGCGCGCGTCTTGATGACTGCGGTGTGGAAATGATGCGGTCCGATGTATCGCCGACACTGTATACGCAGCTTGAGCCGGGAAATCAGGAGCAGATGTTCGCTTTCAACACGCTGCTGTCCTATGTGACTCCCAATCCGGCCAATGTGCACGAGCGCGTCCCTGCTTTCGAGCTTGTGCTTGGCAAATGGCTGCCAATGCCTATGTTCGAGATGCAGCACGGAGTGTCGGGCGATGTGCCTTACGCGTGGTGCAGGGTGCGTGTAGACCGCGTGGGCGAACCCGCTCCAGATGGACGTGCCCGCTACCGCTTCACGTGGGCTTTCGACACCCAGACAAGCGACGACGAGATGTCGATGTTCCGTCCGGCATTCCCGGCCGAGGGCATCGACACCATGGAGTTCGGCTTGTGCAACAAGGTGTCGAATATGATACTGTTTATGTCGCCGACGGGCAGTTTCAATGTGTTCAGCCAGTATGTTGCCCAGCTTTTAGGACTTGACCCCACCCGGACAACATACCGCTACATAGGGTTCTACATATACTTGGTAAACTTTATACGGCTCGTGGGAGCGTCGCCCGAAGTGACCTTGCACCGCTGTCCGCCTCAGGCCGAGATTCCTGTGGATATGGTGCTTGACATCGGTAACTCGCGCACCTGCGGCCTGCTTTTTGAAGACGGTGATTTCACCAAGGCCGCCATGCTCAGCCTCCGCGATCTTACCGACCCTGCGCACACCTACGAGCATCCGTTCGATATGCGCCTTGTGTTCAGGCAGGCCGATTTTGCCAACGACATAGTGATAGAGGAAGAAGACATGTTCCGCTACCCGTCGATGGTGCGCATCGGCGACGAAGCCCGGCGCCTCGTGTACCGTTCGCTTGAGTCGGAAGGGCTGTGGGCGGGAACAAGCAACTATTCAAGCCCCAAGCGCTATCTGTGGGACGAGGCTCCGTTCAAGCAGAAATGGGAGTATCTAACCGCTGAAACCGACCCGCTGTATATCCGCGAGTCTGAAAATATATACGTGCCCGGACTTTCCGACCTCTTCAACAGCAAGGGCGAGTTTATACGCGACCCTTTCGCCGAGGAGGAGCCTACCGACGGGCATACGCATTATTCGCGCGCCTCGCTTATGACTTTCGTTCTGGTGGAGATATTGCAGCAGGCATTTATGCAGATCAACAGCAGCGAGTTCCGCCGCCGTCACGGCGAGATAAACTGCAAGCGTGTGCTCAGGAATCTGATTGTGACATGCCCCACGGCGATGCCGCGCGCCGAGCAGATAAAGCTGCGCCAGTGTGCCGTTGACGCTTACGATGCCCTTGCTATGGTATATCCGCAGGGTCGTTTCCCCAAGATCGAGGTTATACCCTCTGTCGAGAAACTTGCCGCCAAGGGCATTGATGCCGCCGCCGGCGAGCCTAAGGGTGTGTGGAGTTTCGACGAGGCCACATGCTGCCAGTTAGTGTATCTGTATGCAGAGATAGCCGAGCGCTACAAGGGGCGTGCGCGCGAGTTCTTCGAGCTGAAGGGGCATGTGCGCCCCGAACTCGCAGCCGAGGGCTATGACGGCAAGTCGGTGACCGTGGCCTCGGTAGATATCGGAGCAGGAACAACCGACGTGATGGTATGCACCTATATGTGTACCGGCAACGACGAGGGCACGCTCACTCCGAGGCCTGTGTTCTGGGACAGCTTCTATGTTGCCGGCGACGACATATTGCGGAATATCATACAGAATGTCGTTATAGAGGACCGGGGACACGATTATCCCGATATGGGCAGTATATATTGCGCGCTTGCCAACCGCCTGATGCTCTCCGATGCCGATGCCATTGCCGCGATACCGTCGATGGGGCGCCACGTGTACTACCGCACGCTTGTGGGAGATTTGCGGTCGGCGCCTTCCGAGGCTGCCGCCAAAGCCGTCAAGGAGCGTATGGCTGTATCGTTGCTTCGCGACTTCTTTGGCGCCGACAGCACTATGATGGAGGATCGCGACAGGCGCTGCCGGGTGGACTTCAACACGCAGGTGTCGCACCCGATGGCCCAGTTCTTTATGGAGCAGTTAAGGCTGCATCGTCCGTCGCGAGTGTTTACTTTCGACGAGATTTTCCCGGACATCAAACCGTCGGCATACCTTCTCGATTATTTTGCCGAGCATTTCGGTTTCCGCTTCGAGGAGCTTAAATGGCGATTCGACCCCGAGCGTGTGGCCGACATCGTTAAATCCACTATGGAGAAGCTGCTCAAGCAGATTTCTGTGATGCTGTATGCTCATCATTGCGATATCATAGTGCTTGCCGGTCGTCCGACATCGATTGACGCCATTACGGAACTGTTTGTGAAATATCTGCCAGTGACGCCCGACCGCCTTGTGCGGCTCAATGAATACAGGGTGGGGCAGTGGTATCCGCTCGCCGACCCGCAGGGCTACTTCTACGACCAGAAGGCAGTGGTGGCAGTCGGCGCCATGGTGGGCTATCTCGCCTCTACGCAGGGATTCAACGGCATGGTGATGCAGTTCGACGACATGGTGGAGCATTTTACCTCCACGGCCAACTATATAGGAATCTACAAAGGCGACCGTCTTGCCGACACACTGATGACGCCGAAACGCAATTCGCAGACAGTGAGCCTGTCGGTGTTCCCTGCATTTTTCGGCGCGAAACAGTTCGACACCCCGCACTATGAGGGACGGCCCGTGTACGCTCTGTACAATAACAGCGGTCGCCGCTCGCTGCGGGTGACTCTTGTCCGCGACTTTGTTGACGACCCCGAAAAACTCGCAATCGACGATATAAGCGACGCCAACGGCGACCCGCTGCCTCTGTCGGCAGTTGATTTTGTATGCCAGTCGATTATCAACGACGGGCAGCACTGGCTCGACAAGGGCGAATTTGAATTAAGCATCAAATAGAAAGCTACTATGCAACTCGACAACGACATAAGAATCATAAACGAAGGTCTTGCGTGGCTGCAGGCCAACAAGCCGGAGCAGTACGAGCAGTCGTTTTTCCAAATGGTGGACGGCCGCCGGCGTCTTCGCCGCCAGCTCGAAGCGTTGAAAGAGAATCCCGCCATAGGCGCTTTCGGCGAGAGCCAGACCGGCAAGTCCTATCAGATCAACACCCTGCTGAACCGAACGGACAAGCCTTTCGTGATAAAATCGACCGACTACCCCGAAGGTGTGGGCTTTGTCGACAAGATTAACCCTATCGGCGACGACCGCGAGGCCACAGGCGTTGTGACGCGCCTTACGAGCTTTCGCAACGCGCCCGAACGATACAGGCGCGATTACCCTGTGATAGTCAAGCTGCTTAGCGTGGGTCAGATTGCCACTATTCTCGCATCGGGCTACTACAGCAATATTCGTGACTATACCACATACTCCGATCAGGAGTTACGCGAGGTTTCGAGCCGCATAATGGAGCGCTACGGCAACAGGCCGGAACTGGAGTCACCCGTACTTACCGACGACGATATTCTCGACATCAAGAGCTATCTTGCCACATATGTTGAGGCTCCGACGCAGGCTATGCTCCGCTCCAAGTATTTTGAAACCCTCACGATGGTGATACGGCGCGTACCTCCGGCAGAGTGGGCGTCGGTGCTCAACTTCCTGTGGCACGGCAACGAGGTGATAACCCGCCTGTTCGAGCGCCTTTGTGCAGACCTCGAGCGGCTGTCGTATGCCCGCGAGGTGTATGTGCCGTTGCAGGCCGTTATCCACGGAGGCGAAAACCGCCGTACCATAATGTCGGTGGCCTGCCTTAACGGACTCGACGAAACAGACTGGCCGGTGCATACCAATGTGTACGTGCCCGTGGCAGGGGCTTCCTCGCTGCGCGAGGTTTCCGATTTCCCGTCGTGCGACCTTTGCGCCGTAAGTGCCGAAGTAGTGTTCAAGATTGAAGAGGAATACCTCGACGAGAAATTACGATACAGCTACGACGAAAACCGCAGCGGGCTTCCCGGCTATCTGTCGAGGGCATCCCGTTCCAAACTCGCCGACGAGGTGGGCAAGAACCTGATGGCAGATACCGACTTGCTCGATTTTCCCGGAGCGCGCAGCCCGGAGCAGCAGGACGAGGCATTCTGCACCGAAGGGTCGCGCGACAAGTCGGGACAGTCCGTGCTCGTCAAGCTGTTCCTGCGTGGCAAAATCGCCTACCTGTTCAACCACTACAGCGAGTCGCATATGATGAAGGTGCTTCTTTTCTGCCACCACCAGAAGCAGTCGGAAGTAAAGAATCTTCACATACTGCTCGACCAGTGGGTGCGCCGCAATGTCGGGGCAACAGTTGCGGAGCGTTCAGCCACACTTGCCCGTACAGGCGGTATCTCCCCCTTGCTGCTTGTGGCAACGAAGATAAACATCGACATGACTCACCGTGCCTTCGATTCGCACAACACGGAAACGGCGGTAAACAACCGTTGGGAAGACCGCTTCCGCACGGTGCTGCTCGATGCCGTTCTGAACTGGGACAATGTGGACTGGTTCAAGAACTGGAGCGCGCCCGGCGTGTCGTTCAAGGACACATACCTTCTACGAAGCTATGAATTCAGCTCCTGCACGCCGCAGGGCAACCAGATGTTCTCGGGCTATGATGTGGCTACGTCGTCGCCGGAAACAGCTCTTGAGATGGACGCTGATTACTATCGCTTGCTTCGACGCACCTTTGTGTCGAATTCGAGCGTGCGCGAGCTTTTCTTTGACCCGGAACTGGCATGGGACGTGGTTTCGACGCTCAACAACGACGGCTCGCTTTATATCATAGAGCGTATGACCAAAGTGGCACGCGCCGCTTCCGAAATACGCCGCGAGCATATGCAGCGCGAGCGCGACCAGATAATGGCAAACATACGTGATATCCTGGACAAGGAGTATGATTCCGAAAACGAGGCCGAGAAACTGATGCACAGCATCAATACGGCGCTTGCCCTTCGCTGGGAGTTCGATATAAGCTGCACGCACGACAACTATTATTTCGGGCATCTCCTGCAGGCGTTTCAGGTAAGCGAGGCCGAATGTCTGCAGGCCGTGCACAAGCTCGTGCACGGCACTGCTATCAACAACGACCTCAACAATCTCAAGGAGTACGAGTTGATAAGGCGCAGATGTAATGACTTCGAGGGTTGCGCGACCGACGACGAGCGTTGGGAACGGCTGATGCAGTCGTACCGCTACTGGCGTTCGCGCGAACAGGCTGCAACGGAGCTTGCCCGTCGCAACATCGATGTGGAGATACTCTTTCAGGAGAAACTGCGACCGAAAACCAATCAGGTGTTTATCGCCGACCATATAATGCAGTTATGGAGCGACAAGGTGAAATCGGAAGAACTGATGAACACCTTCACAGCCTCCGACGGTTTCAACCCCGTGTTGATGAAAGACCTCACACAGACCCTTCTTGACTCAGCCCGGCGTCTGAACCTTGCCGATGTGATTGCGGAGAAAATACGGACAGAGGTAAGTGTGGCCAACACAGCCCAGATTCGCGAGAGCCTGGTGGCTGACATGATGGCGTCGACACTCAATTCGTTTGTCGATGATTTCGGCTACTCAATGCTATCGTCCGAGCAGAGGGAGAAAGCACGGCTGATAGTGGCAGACAACGGACTGCCGGTATATGACTATATCGACCGCGAACGACGCTCGTCCTATAACCACGACGAACTCGCGGGTCTGTTTGAAGATATGTTCGAGAGCGGTGCGACGCTTACCGATTCGTTCGACCGCCATTATAACGAGTGGCTCGAGTATATGACGATAGCGTATATCGTGCATCTTAAACGCTCCACGATGCGGCCTGAGGTAAACCGTGCCCTTGGCGATTTAATAAAGCAAATCTCATAGCTATGAAGAGAATCCATTTCGATAGAAAAGGCCCTGTAAACCATCATTATTTCTTTTGGGAGTCTTGGGGATTCGGTGGCTGCCTGCTGCGGGGAATCCTGTTTATGGTGCTTCTGTTCGTCCTGCTTTATCTGCTGGCACAGTTCCGTTCGTGCAGCAGAGCGGAGTCGCGTGGAGCGACAGAAACTGTTCCCGATGAGATTGTGGAAGTTGTGGAACCGGGGCAGGGCGGTGGTGTGCCGCCCATACGCGAGGAGGACATAATCGAGGACGAAGGCCGCCGTATCGTGTCGAACCGCCTCAATGTGCTTTTCGGAGCGGAAACGGGTCAAAGCGATATGGAGCGCTGGGCTGAAAGATTCAAGGAACTATATCCTGAAGATGGCTACGAGGTGCTGTTTTCCGACCCTAATACCAAGCTGATGGCCATACAGGTGCCGTCGGAGCGTCGCGTGGAGCTGATAACGGAGCTTCCGCTGCAGATTCCCGACATACCGTTCATGGTGTTCGACGAAACTGTGATGGACGTGAGTGCATCGTCCGACGACCCTTTTCTGGCAGACCGCGGTAAGGCCTGGTACTTCGGTCCTGTAGATGCTTTCCGGGCCTGGGACAAGACGCGCGGCTCTACCGACGTGGTGGTTGCCGTGGTCGACAGCTATTTTGATTTGAATAATCCTGAATTTGCGAATACCAACATAGTGTCGCCTTATAATGTGCAGACAGGCACCGACGATGTGGGTGTTCCTGAGGATTTTAATCCCAATCAGCCGGATCTTGTGCTTAGCCACGGCACTATGGTGGGATCTATTGCTGTTGGCGCTGCCGACAATGCCCACGGGTCGGCCGGAATAGCGTCGGCCTGTAGCTTTATGCCTGTGAGCCTTGGCCGGCGTTTTGGCTGTTTTGCCATGTTGCAGGGATTGCTGTATGCCATAAACCACGGCGCTCAGGTTGTCAATATATCGGCAGGTATGAGTTTTACCGATGCTATGGCCAATATGAGCGTGGAGCAGCAGATAGAGATAGCCCGTCGTGAATTTCGCGACCAGGAGGCTGTGTGGAAGTATGTTTTCGATATGGCTGATAAGTTCTATGTTACGATAGTCTGGGCCGCAGGCAACGAGAATGTCTTTACGGCGCTCGATGCTTCAAAGCGCGGCGACAATACCATAAAGGTTTCTGCCGTGGACAAGTCGATGAGCAAGGCTATGTTCAGCAACTTTGGCAATTTCCCGGAGCGCCGGATTTATGAGTCGACAGTTTCCGCTCCCGGTGTGGGAATATACGGAGAAGTTCCGCTCGGAGGTACGGCGCAGCTTGTTGACGGCACGAGCTTTTCCGCGCCTATAGTAAGCGGTGCTGTAGGCTTGGTTAAATCGCTTGACCCGACGCTTACCACGCAGTCGATAGCTTCTATTTTCAAGGCTACGGGGCAGCCTGTGCGCCAAGATCGCACTATCGGGCCGGTGGTGCGCATCGGTGCGGCTCTTGATTCGGTAATTGGCGGATTCATGCCCTTTTATGACTTTATGTGGTATTATAGCGGCACGGCGACTGTTCCTGCCGTGCTGCCTACCACTTTTCTCAGGGCGCTTGAGGCGGACAACGAAGATCCGACCCGGCTGCCGCCTTTGATAACCATCAATTTCGAGTTTACCGACAGGGCTACCGGAAAGGTACGTTATGTGTCGAATCTTTCCCCAGACAATCCTTGGGTAGCCGATTTTGTAATGAGCCACAATAACGGGCGAGTGCTTATAAGCCAGCCCGATAAGGCTTTTTGTAATGATTCCACGGTAGCTCCGTTCGGCTCGGCTGTGTTCACTGTAAGCGCGGGCAGCTATGGCGAGGCTGAGATTATAAATGTGGAATCAGAATCGATAGTGAATAATGTATATAGAATAAAACGACCTGTGTGATATGGCGAAACAGAAAGGAAGTGGAATGTTTATGTCGGTGGCATTTATGATGTCGGCCATCGGCTTGCTCGCCATCTGTACATTGTCTTTTTATGGATTTGAAATTTACGGAATGACGCGGATTGGCGCCGCTTTGGCAAGCGGAGGCTTGTTTTGTGTTGGCTTAGAGGGTATGGCGTATGCTATAAAGGCCAAAGGTACCACTAATGATTTCAAGAAATGGAAGGTTGTCGAGATAGTGGCAGTGGTGGCCATGCTTGTTGTCATTGTCGGGTCTGCGCCGTTCGTAATAGCCGGATATAATTATTTGAGCGGTTCGCAGAAGGCATTGGGCAAGCGGGCTGTTTTAAGTGTTGATGCTATGGTGGGCCGGTATGTGGAGGTACAGAACGACCGTTTGGACGCTACTGTAGCCGGGTTGTCGAATTTTGCGGCACACCAGGTAAAATATGCCGGAAACATCGTGCAGCGCTATATATCGCGAGAGGTTCTTGGCGGATCGCCTGCCACGATGCTGAATAATCGCCGTATCGAGGATTTTTATTTCAGAACAAAGGAATACATAGAAAACGGGAGCCACGAAGTGAACCGTATAGCATACAAGCGTGGACTTATAAATGGATTTAAACGGCGCGTAAACCGCTGGAGGGCATATGATATCAAACCACTCGCTGATAATATGAGGGACTTTGCCGACACGCTTGCCGTTGAACTTGGCGATATGGCTCAATCTGTGCGTCTTCCGCTGATACAGGCCTCAGGCAGCAGTTACGAGCTTGTTGAAACGGAGCCGCCGTTTTTTTCGACGCCCGCTGATATAATACAGTTGCAACTGGAGATAGCCGGTATAAAAGATATCGACGGGCGCAGCCTGCTGGCCGTGCTGCTGCTGGCCGCGTTGTTTTTATTCAATTATTTTATGTCGATGCGTTCTCTTGCCGCGCCGGTAGGACGTGGGCCGAAGATTTCCGACAAGTACGGTTTCCCCCTATGATTTAGATTGTATGGAACTTTCATTACCACAGAAATTATGGCTTAACAGAGCCCCTGCCGATGCGATACTGGAAAAGCTGAGGCAGCAGACATTCTCTGTAGAGGATCTTCGGGCGTATGCCTCCGTGCAGCCGCAGTTTGCGGCCAAGCTGGCCTATGTGGAGAATTTGTTGAACAATATGCCCGACCCGGCGGAGAATGCTGATTTCGAGTCTGCCGTGGCAGCTGCTGACAAAGCACCGTTTGCCGAAGAAACAGGACGCTTGCTTGAGGCGTATTTGGCTAAGTGGGGCAGTCTGCCATCGGCCACGCCTCATGTGACAGAGGTGCAGGGAGCTATGAGCCGTTTCAACGAGTACAAGCAGTACGAGCGTCTTCGCAGTCGTGCGGAATCTGCGATAATGGATTATGATACACGGCAGATTCCCCCGGCGGGCGAACTGATAGGCGCGCTCGGTTCTTTTGTCACTGCTTGGAAAGAAGTTGCGTTTGCCTCGCAGCATGTGGCCGAATGCCAAGAAATGAAAGAACAGCTGTCGGGAATGGTTGCCGGCAATGCGGAGCAGGCATGGGAGGCAATCTTAGATTCGGACGGCCGACTTGCAAGCATAGAGGCCGCCAAAGAGTTTTTAGCACGTTACGGCGACATTGGCGATTACAGAACCACTGTCGATAACAAGATATGGGAATGGGCATTGGGACAAGCTGATGTCGAGGCCGGAGTCAGGGTTTATGATGATTTTTACCGAGGCATAGGGCGTCACTCCCACAAAGTGAACAGTGTGAGAAGAGCGTCGGCGGAATGGGCCTCTGTTGATGGCAGCGACATATACAGCGTGCTTGAATTTATAGGCCGTAATCCCGAGCATATTTTCGCCGCGCAGGCCGCCCGCGTAGTGGAGAAACTCAAGGGCGTGGAGCTTGAACGCCTGCGCTGTTCGCCACTGAAGTACGATAATCTTACTTTCTGCACCTTGTACGATAAGAAGGTGTGTACCAAGGAGGAACTTTGCGAAGCTTCAGGTGCGGACGAGGAAACATTCCAAAGAATACTGGACGATGAGCGCATAAGAAAGGATTTGCCGCCGTCGCCGAATGAGAACAGCCGTTATGCGTCGGGGGTGGGCGAGAAAGGCCTCACAGACGTGGTATTCTTCGGCATAGCTTCAAGCGGCAAGACCTGCGTGCTGTCGGGACTGCTGAGCCACGATGATATTGATATAGACGAGGCCAACTGGAGCGGCGAGTATGCCAGTCTTCTGAAAAAATACGGCAAGGCAGGCATCGCGATTTCGGGTACGCCGGAGAATTTTGTGGCAATGATCAAGGCTACGGCCCGACGCCCCGAAGGCGTCAAGCATCATTTCAACCTTGTGGAGATGGCCGGCGAAACTTTCGTTAATAAGATTGTGAACGCCATGGGGCGCGACGGCAAGCTTGTAACCTCTTTCGCCGACATGGGCACTCAGGCTCCCGAGATATTGAATAACGGAAACCGCAAATTGTTTTTCATACTCATTGACCCTACCAGCGAGGGGCGTGAGCAGGCTTTGCAGGCCGAGGCCGTCAACCGATTGAAGAGCCTTATGTTCGGCAAGGTCGACGGGCGCAATCCTAACGAGGCCATAATGCGCCGTGTCGAAGGTTTGCATTTTATTGTAACCAAGGCCGACACTCTTGCCGGAGGGCCTTCGCAAGCACGCGAGGTGGTGCACGGCATTCTAAACCGTGGCGCCCGCGAAAGCCTTGTGGAGAGCTGCCGCGAATACGGTATAAACGCATCGGACGAAAGCGAGCTCGACGGACGTCCGCGTATATTTCCATTCAGCCTCGGACGCTTCAATGTGGGCAACATATACACATACAATCCGGCAGACTCCGATGTTCTGCTCAATGTTATCTGCGACTATACGGCGTATGAGCGCAAGGGTTCGTTTTTGCGCAAGCTACGCCAATTTATGACTACTCCCATATTTTGACAACAATGGCAAATTTGATAGGACTTCAGATAGCGGGGCGCGACCCCGGTTATACCACTTTCCTGAGTATTGACTGGAGCGGGGAGCGTCTGGCGGATTCGTCGGACAGAGCGCTGTCGACGGGCGATGTGTACCATACCGTCAAATTTGAGAGAGAGTATTGGACATATGAATCCGTGGTTTGTAATTTCCTTGGGTCGGACAACAGGGAGGCTTTTATAAAAATAGGGCTGAGGCTGCCTGCGCGCACGGTTCTGGCTGATGCCGCCGGGCGGGAGGTGTCCCCTGTCGACATTCTTGCAAAAATACGCTCGGTACTTGCCGACAACAACCTTAAGCGCAGAGCCGACCGCTATGTGCTCGATAGTGCCAAGACATTCGACAGCGCCGTATATAAATCGCTGATAACGGGGCTTACCATAAGGCCTTTCTGGGGGCCGGCTCTGTGTATGGACGGCGACCGCAGCCCGGCATACATATTGGCAGAGAACGGCACGGCGGCGTCAATCATAGGGCGCCTGCCTATGTGTATGCGCCTCGGCGAGGCTTCGGCTGTGAATGTGGGACAGTTCCGCCCTGAAGTGCCATTGTTCGCAATGACATCGGCAGAGCTTGACGCTGCTCCAAGAATCACTGTTGTCGCCGCTTGCAAAGACGGCAGCGACAAGGAGGTTGAATTGGCATCGGCAGTAGTGCTGAACTCGTCGGATTATGGCTATGCTTCTGATGCCTATAAGAATGTGGCAGTAGAACTGTCGCGTGGAGAGGTGCTTGAAGCATATGCGTCGGGTCGTGCCATAGAGCGCAGGGGAGCCACGGTAAAATTCGACGGCAATTCCGGCGAGGTATTGGTGGCCTTCTCTCCGGAGCTGTGTCGTAAAAATATAATGGTGGAGCTTGAAGGTATTGCTGCGAGCGATAACAAGGCCGCTGTGATGTGCGAGCTTTCGCTTGGTGACATTTCGTTATCTCCCGGAACGTTCCAGCTTGAAGGTGAGAGGATAACGCAATTTGAGAGTGCTGTAAACTCCGACCGAAAATGGCTTTTGAAGCATTTGCGGCTTAAGCCCGCATCGGCTTACCGCATAGTAGATGCCGCACTTTCGGGCGATACTTTGAGGATTGTCCTTGCGCCGCTTTCCGTGGCTGTTCCCAATGGTGGCAAAATGGCTGAATCCGGCACTGCCGTACTCAGCATACTGGTGCCTCTTTCTTCCAAGTGGGCTGAAAAGCCCTGCCCGGTGGAGATACGGCAGACGCCTGCCGGGCATAACCCGGAATGTGTGCGTGTATGCTCCGATTACTATCCTGAGGTGGTGTTTGAGCAGAATGACGATGTGCGGGTGGCGCGGCTGAGCTTTGTGCCGTCGCTGTCGAGCAGGGTGGAAGTCTTTGTAGGCGCTCCGTGCCGGGTAAGCACAGAGGCGTTGCAGGAAGCATCGAGTGCCGGAGCCGAAAGGTATACGGCTGATTTCGGTGGCAGGAGCGTGGTAAAAAATTCGGCCTTTGCCCGTTTTTGCGGAGTGTTCGCGTTCCGCGACGGCGAGCGCCTGCCTGTTTCGTGGTTTGCCCTGCGTATTTTTGTTATTACGCTGATTGCGGTAATAATTCTGTTGGGTGGCATGCTTGCAGGCTGGTACTATAGCGATGGCATAGACGCTGCCATCGGTACGACAAGCGAGGTCGTGCAGCCCGAGGCTGCTGATTGTGGAAAACAGGCACCGGTGTTGGAGCTGAAATCGAATGCTGAGAGCGATGAGAGTGCTTAAGTTTGCCTTATTCATATTGGTAGCCGGCGCATTGCTTGTCGTCGTGGCCCTTCAGATTGTGGCAGATGACAGTGCCGACTTGGTTGAGATACACGAAGTCGACAATTTGGACGAACATAAGGCGAGGATAGGCTCTTACGCCTCTGCTTTTTCGGACGGTTGGTGCGACACGGCCTTTCTCAACGCACGCTTGTACATAGAAAGTTGTCATCTTAGGGCGTCTGATTCCATAATGCTGTCAAATCTCTTTGCGAGCCATAGCATCGAGGCTCTGCATGGCTTTGTAAGGCTGCAGTATGGCCGCGCAAGAAGCCGTATGCCGCTTTCTGGAATATACGGCCTGGCAGCAGTGTATGAAGGGCTGGACAACGATATGCGGCCACAGTATGCTTCGGTAGAAAGTAGCGAGCATTACCGAAAGATAATGAACGACCGCGCTTTCTTCCTCAGCGTGTATTCGTACACTCGTCCTTTTACCGGCGGGTGGGATAATTTCTCCTGCGAGTATGCCGACGGCCGTGTGGTGCACAATCTGAATCATTACGACATAAACCGCGAACTGGAACTGCACAGGGCCAAGGCGCGTGAGATAGAACGCCGTGCTGCGGATTGCGACAGCGAGCTTGTCGGCTTGCAGTGGGTGAGGGACGGTATTTCCGCCGAGGCTGTCGATGGCCGGTGCGAGCGTCTAAGGCGCGATTATGACAACGCGCGCAGGCAAGCGTTGCAGGCATTTCTTGGCTCTGTGCCAACTCATCAGTTGCGTAACGGCGATTTATACGATTTTGACGCCCATCTGAGATTGGCTCAGGCTATCACGGAATTTGAAAAAGAATGCACGGACATCAGGCTCGGAGCCGATTTCGACCTTGCCCGCAACAGAATAGCAAAGTCGGCACGTTCTTTCAACCGAAATTAAAAAGGAACTCATATATGCCAAAGATAAAGGAAGTATTAAGTTCGGAAGTTCACTGGCAGGTTGCCGGCTGGAACACCAAGGACCAGGCCAATATACGCATACGCCAGCTCCTTGGCAGTGAGGCTGAGATATTTGCCCCGGTATATGTGACCCACGGGGGATATTACTGGTCTGATGCTGAGGCGTCGGGCTGGACCACTCTTACCGATGCTTCGGAGGCCGACAGGGCGGAAGCCATGGCTGTCATAGAAGGGCTGCGCTCGCGCACGGTCGCGCGTTTTCCGCAACAGAAAGCGAGGATAGAGCAGATTTTTAATTGGCCTAACGATGATTTTGTGTTTCTGCGCCGAGGCGAGGCCGGGCTTGTGGTACGACTTACCGGCTGGGGCTTCGCGAACTATAACCGGGTGCGTGGCGGAAGCATCATAGAGGCTCCGGCCGAGGACAATATACACGATGTGAAGCTCGCGTTTCTTATCGATGGCATAAGGGTGCCGTCGCGCAGTTTTGAAATAATGCAGGGCTTGAACTGGGCGCCAAAGGTGACAGATTCGGACGGATTGTACGACCTTGGGCGTGTTGCTCCGGGCGAGGTGGTGCATGTTCGTGACAGTGTTACCGGGCGAGAACACAGCGAGAGTATAGGCAAGGACACGGAGTTGGTTGAAGTTGACGTGACCGAGTTTGTGACCGTGCGGCTTAACGCCACATACGACGGCGAACCGATTGGGGCAGAGGAGGCCTCGATAAATTACGGACACCGTTCGCAGAAGCTTGTGCTTGCCGACGGTGTGGCCGAGTGCCGTATGCCGTGGCTTGAAGGCATGCAGTGCGAGGTGATGCTGCGGGATGCCCGGCAGAGGCGTGAGCTTGTGCGCGAATCGGCTAATGTTTTCGATTTTCGCTTTGTGTCGCCCAAGCGCTTGCAGATGCAGCTTGTGGTGCGGGTCAGCGCTGATGGCGTGCCTGTGCTGAACGAGCCTGTCGATTTTGAGTTTAACGGTACGGCACGGCAGATGCTTACCGACGAATCAGGCTGTGTCAAGGCCGTGTTCGAGCAGCCTGAAACAGAAGGTGGAGCCGTAACCGTGTCGGTGCGTGACCGCTCGGTGGTCGAGCCGGTGCGTGACGGAGAGCATACCGTGGAATTTGCTTTCGATACCGATCCCGGAGAGATATTTAACGGAATGGTGCGCACTGTCAACCTTGACGGCGACGTGGTTAAATTCTATCCCATAACGATAGACTCAGGCAAAGGCCCGCTGAATTATATTACAGACGAGCTTGGCCGCGTGACGCTGCAAGACCTTGTTTCGGGCACGACTATGACGGTGGCCGATGCTACCGACGCCAGAACGAGGCAGGACTTCGTGCTTGACTCCGCGCGGGCCGTGTATGATTTCGTGCTGCCATATCGAAGCACAAAAAATGAGGGCGATTGCACCTTGCGCGTGATAGAGGCCAACAAAAGGCCGTCGTCGGGTACCACCGCCGTGCTTGTTCAAGATGATAAGAAGATAATAGCGCATCTTGACAAGAATGGCGAAATGCGGTTCGGCAGCGATGACTTCTCTGTTGAAAAACCGGTAACGGTGTGCCTTTCAAGCCTTCGCAGGCCTTTCCCCGAGCTTAAACTCCAACTCGAAAAAGACGAGAAGGAATATGAGATCAAAGAGGTTGTAGGGACTCCGCCGTGGTGGGCGATTCTGCTTGAAATCGGCCTCGCTCTGTTTATGTGCTTCGCCCTATATTTTCTGTACTATATGTACCGGGCCTTGATTTATAGTCTGCCTAATATATTCTCGTAATAATACAGTAAGATGCGTAATTATATATTCTTCGACTATCTGATGCCCTTGTTGTACACGATGAACGTGATATCGTTCGTGCTGTTTGCATACGACAAGCATTGCGCCCTTATGGGCAAGCGCCGCATACCTGAGTTTGTGCTGTGGCTTGCCGGCGTGGCCATGGGGGCTTTCGGCGCTTTGTGCTCAATGGTGATATTCAATCATAAGACCCGTAAAAAGAGTTTTGCCATAGGCGTGCCCGTCCTTCTATTTCTGGAATTGGCGGTATGCGTGGTTCTTTTGCTAACCCAGCCAGGCTACAATATAATATGAACGGAAGATTAAGAGGTGTCATAATATGAACGGAAGATTAAGAGGTGTCCTTGTGGGAGTGTACGTGCTGCTTATCGCGCTGTTGCTCCTCTTCAATTGCGACGGCAACCGGCATACGCCGCACGATATAGGCAATGACCGCGATGCCGTGGAGGCCGCGGAGGAGATAGGCGGCGACGGAGATATAAAGATTACCTTGCTGTGGGATTTTCCCGGAGATGTCGACCTGCATGTGATGCAGCCGAACGGCAGGGAGCTTTGTTATCGCAATATGGAAGATTCCCGCACCGGCGGCAAGCTCGATGTAGACAACCGCGAGGGCGGACGCGGGTCGGCAGAAAATATTTTTTGGACGCGTCCTGCCAGAGGGCGCTACGTGGTGTCGGTAGATATGTACCGTATCGACTCGGCAGCGCCAAACGGTGGCCGCGCCAAGGTGGTGGTAAAGGTCAACGGGCGATCTCAGACCTATAACGTTACTCTGATGCGCGAGGGACAGCGTGTGAACGTCACAGCGTTTGATTATGACCCAAATGCCATGTCCGGCCATGAGGAGCGGGACACGGTGGCAGTATGACGCATTTTTTTCGTAAATTTGCGGTTTGGTAGCAATACTTAACGATGATTTCAGTCAATAACCTTTCAGTAGAATTCAGCTCGCAGCTGCTTTTCGATAATATAAACTACGTAATAAACCCCAAGGACAAGATAGCCCTTGTGGGCAAGAACGGTGCTGGTAAAAGCACCATGCTCAAGATCATAGCAGGGCTGCAAAAGCCTACTGGCGGCAACGTTGTGGTTCCCGACGGTGTAACCGTAGGCTATCTGCCTCAGCAGATGGTGCTTGAAGACACTCTCACGGTGGCCGAAGAGGTGCGCAAGGTGTTTTCGCACGTACGGCAGATGCATCGCGACCTTGATGCGCTGTCGGAGGAGGCTTCGGAACGTACCGATTATGAATCTGCGGAATATCAGAAACTTATAGAGCGAATATCGTCGCTTACCGATATGCTCGCAATGGAAGGAACGGAGAATTATGAGGCCGAGATGGAAAAAACTCTTATAGGCCTCGGATTCGAGCGTTCCGACTTCGGACGACCCACGGCGGAGTTCAGCGGCGGTTGGCGTATGCGCATAGAGCTTGCCAAGCTTTTGCTCAGGCGTCCCGACGTGCTTTTGCTTGACGAACCTACCAACCACCTTGATATCGAGTCAATACAGTGGCTTGAGGGTTTCCTTGTGAGCAAGGCCAAAGCGGTGGTGCTTGTGAGCCACGACCGCGCCTTCCTTGATAATGTCACGTCGCGCACCATTGAAATCAATCTTGGCAAAATCTACGACTATGCCGTGAATTACAGCAAATTCGTTGTATTGCGAGATGAGCGCATAGAGCAGCAGATGCGTGCCTACCGAAACCAGCAGAAACAGATTGCCGACACCGAGGAGTTTATAGAGCGCTTCCGCTACAAGGCCACCAAGTCGGTGCAGGTTCAGAGCCGTATCAAGCAGCTGGCCAAAATCGAGCGCATAGAGGTTGACGAAATCGACAACTCCCGGATAAACCTGCGTTTTCCGCCGGCTCCGCGCTCGGGCGACTTTCCTCTTATAGTGGAAGGCGTGGGCAAGGCTTATGGCGACCATCAGGTATTTGACGGCGCCACTTTCACCCTCAAGCGAGGCGAAAAGGTGGCATTTGTGGGCAAAAACGGCCAGGGCAAGTCTACTTTGGTGAAGTGCATCATGGGCGAGATACCGTTTACGGGCAGCCTGCGCCTCGGTCATAATGTGAAAATAGGGTATTTTGCCCAGAACCAGGCCCAGATGCTTGATGGCGAATATACGGTGTTCGATACTATCGACAGGGTGGCCGTGGGCGATATACGAACTAAGATTCGCGATATTCTCGGGGCGTTTATGTTTGGCGGAGAAGCTTCCGACAAGAAAGTGAAAGTGCTTTCTGGTGGCGAGAAAACACGTCTTGCCATGATAAAACTGCTGCTTGAGCCTGTCAACCTCCTGATTCTTGACGAGCCTACCAACCATCTCGACATGAGGACCAAGGATATACTCAAGCAGGCCATAGCCGATTTCGACGGCACGGTAATCGTAGTGAGCCACGACCGTGAATTCCTCGACGGGCTTGTCGAAAAAGTATATGAGTTCGGTGGCGGCGAGGTGAAGGAATGCCTTGGCGGCATATATGAGTTTCTTGAGAAAAAACGTATGGCGTCGCTTGCCGAGCTGGAGCTGTCGAAGTCGCCTGCCGCGGAGGCCAAGAGCGCGCCCTCGAAAGCACAGCCGACCCCGGCACCCGATTCACGCACGGAGCGCAAGCTCAGCTACGCCGAGCAGCGCGAGCGCGAGAAAACTCTCCGAAAGGCCACAAAGAGGGTGGAAGAGGCCGAGGCCGCAGTGGGAGCGCGCGAGGAGGCAATAAACGCCATCGAGGCGCGCATATCTTCGGGCGAGGCCATTTACGACGAACACGCTGCAGCTATCAAAGAGCTTGAAAATGCCATGAGCGTATGGGAAATGGCGCAGATGGAGCTCGACCAATTAAAAGAACAATATTCACAATCATAATCAGATTGATATGTTAAATAAAAACCACATCCTTATCAGCGCGCTGCTTGCTGCAGGAGCCCTCGCAGGGGCTTGCAGCCAGAAAACCGCGCCCAAGGGAATCGACGCGGCCAATCTTGATACAACAGTCCAGCCGGGAGCCGATTTCTATGACTATGCCTGCGGAGGCTGGATGAAAGCCAATCCGCTCAAGGCAGAGTATTCGCGTTTCGGAACTTTCGACCAGTTGGCCGAAAACAATCGTTCGCAGGTTCGCGAACTTGTAATGGGTCTTGAAAACGCTGAAGCCGAGCCCGGTTCGAATGCTCAGAAAATAGGCGATTTGTTCGCGATGGGTATGGACAGCGTGCGCCTTAACGCCGAGGGCATCAAGCCTCTTGAGGCCGACCTTCAGCTTATAGCAAACGCTCCACGCGAAAAGGTTATCGAGATGATGGCCACCTTGCCCGGACTCGACGTGTTCTTCGGCACCGGGGTAATGGCCGACCTTAAAGACTCGAATGTCAATACGATGTACTGGGCTCAGGGCGGCCTCGGTCTTGGCGACCGCGATTACTACACCGACAATACCGAGCGTGCCGAAAGCGTGCGTCAGGCATACCGCACGTATCTTACCACACTTGCAACTCTTGCCGGATATAGCGAGGCAGACGCCAAGCGTCTTACCGACAATGTGATGGCAATCGAAACAGAACTTGCCAAAAACCAGATGACACGTACCGAGCTTCGCAATATCGAAGCTCAGTATAATCCGACCACTGTTGCCGAGCTTGACAAGAAATACCCCAATGTCAGCCTCAAGCGTTATTTCGAGCTTCAGGATCTCGATGTTGACAAAATCATAGTGGAGCAGCCCGCATACTATGCCGTGGTAGCAAAAGAACTTGCCTCGCAGCCCGAACAAGTGCTTCGCGACTATATGACCGCTTCATATCTCGGTTCGGCAGCTTCTTATCTGAGCGACGATTTCATTAATGCCTCCTTTGCCCTCCAGCAGGCAATATCTGGCGTGGAGGAACAGCAGCCCAGATGGAAGCGTGCTCTTTCCGTTCCCAACGGAATACTCGGCGAAGCTCTCGGACAGCTTTACGTGGAAAAATATTTCCCTGCAAGCTCCAAGGAGAAGATGCTTACCCTGGTAGGCAACTTGCAGAAGGCTCTCGGACAGCATATCGACAAGCTCACATGGATGAGCGATACCACCAAGGCCCGCGCCAAGGAAAAACTCGATGCGTTTACCGTGAAAATCGGTTATCCCGACAAGTGGCGCGATTATTCGGGGCTTACTGTCGATCCCTCGCTGTCGTACTGGAAGAATATACAGAATGCCATACTCTTCAATAACGACTATAATAACTCGGACTACGGCAAGCCCGTCGACCGTGACCGCTGGCATATGTCGCCCCAGACAGTCAACGCATACTACAATCCGACAACGAACGAGATATGCTTCCCCGCCGGCATTCTGCAGGCTCCTTTCTTCGATCCTGAAGCCGACGATGCCGTAAACTATGGCGCCATAGGCGTGGTGATAGGCCACGAAATGACTCACGGATTCGACGACCAGGGTCGCCAGTTCGATAAGGACGGCAACTTCTCCAACTGGTGGACCGACGGTGACGCAAAGGCTTTCAACGCCCTTGCCGACAAGCTCGTGGCTCAGTTCGACAGCATTGAGGTTGCTCCCGGCACCCGTGCAAACGGCCGTCTTACCCTCGGCGAGAATATTGCCGACCAGGGTGGTCTGCGCGTTGCGCACACAGCATACCTCAACTCTCTCGGAGATAAGGAAGGCGAAGTAATCGAAGGCTTTACTCCCGACCAGCGTTTCTATCTGGCATATGCCAATGTATGGGCTGCCAATATCCGTGACGCCGAGATACTCTCGCGCACCACAAACGACCCCCATTCGCTTGGCCGCTGGCGCGTGAATGCCACCCTCCGCAACATTGCTCCCTTCTATACCGCATTCGACATCAAGGAAAGCGACCCGATGTTCCTTCCCGAGGAAGAACGCGTGATAATCTGGTAAGCGATACCTACCTCCACAAAAAAATCCTTGCAGCACCAGCGGCAAGGATTTTTTTGTGGTTTGGGGGATTAGAGAGTGGGGGTTACCGGCTTGATTGAGCCGTCGGGGTTGAATTCCATTTTATCGATGCATACTTCGCGGTGTATGCCTGGTGATTTGGACGGGTCGATATGGTCTTTGTTGATACGGTGGTATACTATGCGCCATTGGTCTGTTCCGGGAATGTTCAGCACGGAGTTGTGCGCGGGACCGTATATCTGCTTGGAAGGGTCTTGTATCAGAATTGTGCACGGGTCGGCTACCTTGATGGGACCGGTAGGAGAGTCGGAGGTGCCGTAGGCCACGTGGTAGTTGGGCGAGCCGGTATCGTCGACAGACCATAGGAAATAGTATGTTCCGTTGCGGAAGAACACGTAGGGAGCCTCGCGGAAGGCATATGTTTCGAGTGTCCCGCCTTCAGGGGTTATCACTTTTACTGTTTCTTCTTTGATAGACAGCAGGTCGTCGTTCAGTTCGGCCACGGCCATATATCCGTTGCCCCAGTATAGGTAATGTTTGCCTGATACGGGGTCGGCGAAAACATCGACATCGATTTGCTGCCCGTGTCCTGCCGGCGATTTGGTGACGATGGGGTGTCCGAGGTCGCGGAAGGGGCCTGCTGGATTGTCGGCAACTGCCACGCCTATCTGTTTGGTATCGGCTTCCTTGGAGTGGCCGCTGTAGTAGAAATAATATTTGTATCCGTCGGCTTCCTTGCGCTCTATAATGGCGGGAGCCCACGCGTTGCCGGTGGCCCAAGGCACTTGGTCGCTTTTAAGGTCGAGCATTATTCCTTCGTCTGTCCAGCTCTTCAAGTCGGGAGATGAGAATACGTGGAAGTAGTATCCGCCCCAGCCTGGTGTGCCGTCGGTGGTGGAATAGATGTAGTATTTGCCGGTTTGCTCGGCGTACAGCACTTCGGGGTCGGCATGGAAGCCGGGTAGCACAGGGTTGTTTTTCACGGAGCAGCAGCCCTGCCCGGAGCAGGGTTCCACAGCGTATGACGCCGGTACGGCTAAAGAAAAAGCTGTGATTACAGTTAGTATGATTGCCTTCATGGTGATGTAAATATTGGTTATTTGCGTGTGTAAAGTTACGCAAAAAATATGTCGGGACAAAAAGTGCAGGAAGAATGCAAATAGCTAACTTTGCAAAATGGTTATTAGAAAATGTGATGAGTCGGACTATCATCAGCTTGCGGTGATATGGGAGCGTTCGGTGCGTTGTTCCATATGTCGCTTGCCGATAGATAACACAGAGCCGACTGTTAAAGCCGACTCTGGTCACGTTTCAACTATTTATTTATGAGAGCCTTCTTCCCAGTATCACTACTCGGAGAGAAGGACGAGGGATGCCAAATTCCTTCTATCTTTATGCGTTTATAGATAAACGCCTTTGGAACGTTAATTCCCTCGCTGATATGTATAAAAGAATATAAAGAGTGCAAACCGATTCGGTCTGCACTCTTTATATTCGTATGATAGGGCGATCAGGATTACTTCAACGCGTGGTAGTCGCGGCCGTAGCGCAGCATCTGGTCGGCGTATCCTTCGGTGTAATCAACTTTTATGTCGGTGATTCGGCCTTCGTTGTCGCGAACAGGTGTGTACACGGGGTTGACAAAACCTTTGTATGGGGCGATGTCGAGGGTCGCATATCGGTCGAGCACTTCTTTGTGGAGCGCGGGGTCGATTTTAACGGCATATTTCTCAATCATTGCGCGTCCGGCTTCGTAGTCGCCTGTGGAGCGTATGCGCTGTATTTCGGCCAAGAGTTCGCCGAAGAGTCCGCGGAGGGCTTCGTAGTCGTTGATTTTGATGAATGTCTTGCCGTCGCGGTTCACGAGTTCGATAACGTTGTTGTCCTTACCGTGCTCGTATGCCCATTCGGCGATGAGCTTGCGGTTGCGCATATGGGCTTCTTCAACTTCCTTGCCCGGCTCGATGCGTTGCAGCTGGGTGAGCATGCCGTTGAGGATATATTTGTAGTATTCGGCCTTGTATGCGTCGGGATTGTCGAGCAGCCCTATTTCGAGCATTTTGGGGTCTGCGAGGTAGTAGAGCGCGAAGAGGTCGGCGCGTGCTTCCTCGATAGCGGAACCGTGCTCCTTGAGGGCGTCTTCCTTGCCGGGCATCAGGCGTCCTGAGCCGTGGCCGAGGCACTCGTGGAGGTCGGTGTGGAGGTTGTCGGTTACGAAGAGGTATTTGTTGAGAAGTTCGCGGGTAGGTTCGTCGATTACAAATTCTTCGTTGAAGCCGTTGCCGTGGCTTGCCTCGTCGTATGCCTGGGTGATGTTCTCTATGGTTACCGACTTGGAGCCGTGGGCTGCGCGTATCCAGTTGGCGTTAGGCAGGTTGATGCCGATGGGTGTTGCGGGGTATGCGTCGCCGGCGAGTATTGCGGCTGTGATAACCTTTGCCGAAACACCTTTCACTTTTTCTTTCTTGAACTGCTTGTCGACAGGAGAGTTGTCTTCAAACCACTGTGCGTCGGCGCTGAGGGTTTCGGTGCGCTTGCTGGCGGGTATGTTCTTGAAGTTGACGATTGATTCCCATGTTCCGGTCATACCCAGGGGGTCGCCGTAGGTTTCGATAAAGCCGTTTATGAAGTCAACCTGCGAGAGGGTGTCTTCGGCCCACTCGATGGAGTATTTATCGAATGTGGCAAGGTCGCCTGTGCGGTAATAGTCGATTAGCGAGTTGATAATCTGGCGCTGTGCATCGTTTTCGGCATAGTGCGACGCGCTGTCGAGGTTTTCCACTATTTTCTCGATGGCCTTGCTGTAGAGGCCGCCGATTTTGTAGGTGGTTTCGCGGATTTTGCCGTCGGGGCCGCGGTCGATGCGTGTGTTGAGGCCGTACGAGATAGGCGTGCTGTCGTTGGGCTTGCGGATTGAGGCGAAGTAGGCTTCAACCTCTTCCTGAGTCACGCCGGGGGCGTACATATTGTTTGCCGAGGTGGCTACGAGGTCCTGACCTGCGGCCTGATTCACGCGCTTGGCTTCGAGCGCCGGGTTGAATATCACGTCGACGAGCTCTGCTGCGTTGGCCGGGGCAGCGTTGGCGGGCAGGGCTGCGATGCGCTCTTCGAGGAAGCTGCGGCTGAAAGCGGGTGTGAATTTATCGGTAGAGTAGTGATGGTGTATGCCGTTGCCGAACCACACCTGCTTCATATATGTGTCGAAAGCCTTGAAGTCGGCGCTTTCTTTGTCGCCGTCGTAGTTTGTGTATACGGCTTCCAGAAGCTGGCGCATATCAAGGTTGTGGCGGTTGTTCTGATCCCAGAGAATGTCGCGACCCCACAGAGCTGCCTCCGTCAGGTAGTACACCAGTATTTTCTGGTTGAGCGACAGGCTGTCGAACTCCGGCACTTTGTAGCGGAGCACTTGGATATCGGCGAATCGGTCGACATTGTAGTCGAAGGCCTGCGGTTCGGCCGTTGCCTCGCCTTTGCCGGTACACGACGGTGCCATAAGCATAGATGCCATAGCTGTTGCGATAATGATTTTTTTCATGTTTATTTTTCTTCGGTGTTTTGTTTCTCTTCTTTGTCGGAGGATTTGACCTCGGTAGCCTCCACGTCGTCGATGGGCGGAGGCACGGGGCTGTTGTCCTTTTGTCCGAACAATTCGTCTGTGCGCGAGGTCCATTGGCGAGGTCCGAATATGCGTTCCACGTCGTCGGTGAATATTACTTCGCGGCTTATCAGTGTTTCGGCAAGGCTGTTGTGGCCTTCGGAATGTTCGCGCAGTATGCTCTTGGCGCGTTCGTACTGCTCGGCTATGATACGGCTCACTTCCTGGTCGATGATAGTGGCGCGCTCGTCGCTGTAGGGGTTGGTGAACATGCTGTTCTGTCCAGTCGAGTCGTAGTAGCTGAGGTTGGGCAGGCGTTCGCTCATGCCGTAGTATACCACCATTGCGTATGCTTGCTTGGTGACGCGTTCGAGGTCGTTGGCGGCTCCTGTTGAGATATGGCCGAGGAATATTTCTTCAGCGGCGCGTCCGCCGAGTAGCGAGCATATGTCGTCGAGCAATACCTGCGAGGGCACTATCTGCCTTTCTTCGGGCAGGTACCATGCGGCGCCGAGGGCCTTGCCGCGCGGCACGATGGTTACCTTCACCAGCGGGTTGCCGTAGCGCAGATGCCATGACACTGTAGCATGGCCTGCTTCGTGGACGGCTATGGAGCGTTTCTCTTCGTCGGTGAGTATCTTGGAGCGTTTTTCAAGTCCGCCGATTATGCGGTCGACAGCGGCATTGAAGTCGTCTTTGTCGACCGACTCCTTGTTGTGGCGAGCGGCGATGAGCGCGGCCTCGTTGCACACATTGGCGATATCGGCGCCGGAGAAGCCCGGTGTCTGGCGGGCGAGCATGTCGATGTCAAGTCCCGGAGCTGTCTTTACCTTGCGCAGGTGTACTTTGAATATTTCCACACGGTCGGGCAGGTCGGGCAGGTCGACGTAAATCTGTCGGTCGAATCGTCCTGCACGCATAAGCGCTTTGTCGAGAATGTCTGCACGGTTGGTGGCGGCGAGTATTATGACACCGCTGTTGCTTCCGAAACCGTCCATCTCGGTGAGCAGCTGGTTCAGGGTGTTTTCGCGTTCGTCGTTGCCGCCCATGTTGGCGTTTTTGCCACGGGCACGGCCTACGGCGTCGATTTCGTCGATAAACACTATGCAGGGCGCTTTTTCCTTAGCCTGACGGAAGAGGTCGCGGACGCGGGATGCGCCTACGCCGACGAACATTTCCACAAAGTCGCTGCCAGACATAGAGAAGAAAGGCACGTCGGCCTCGCCTGCCACTGCCTTGGCAAGCAGTGTCTTACCTGTTCCGGGAGGGCCTACGAGGAGGGCGCCCTTGGGAATTTTGCCGCCAAGGTTGGTGTATCGTTTGGGATTTTTGAGAAATTCGACGATTTCTTCGATTTCGGTCTTGGCTTCGCTAAGGCCGGCAACATCGCGGAACGTGACTTTCTCGGCGTTGTTCTTGTCGAAAAGCATCGCTTTTGACTTGCCCACGCTGAATATGCCGCCACCGCCGCCGGCACCGCCGGCGCCGCCCGACATTTTGCGCATCATATAGAACCATACGCCGATAAACAGAGCGAACGGCAGTATCGACCACAGGAAGCTGCTGTAGGGGCTGCTTTTCTCGTAGTCAACGGTGCCGGTGAAGGCTCCTGTGCTGCGCCACTGGTCGATTTTCTCAGAGAGCTTGTCGGCCGACGATATGTTGGATTTCACTTTCGCCACCACATTCTGTCCGTCGGCTATGTTGTGTCCTTTGAATATGACGCGGGCGAGGCTGTCGGTAAGGAAGCCTTCCACTTCGCGCTTGTCGGTGAGCACTACTATCTTTTTTATACCGTGGTCTTGCTCCACGTATCTTTCAAATTCGCTGTAGCTCACTTCCTTGGTCACTGTGTTGGTGTCGAAGTAGAGTATTCCGGCGATGAAAAGCAGCACTATGGCGTACATCCACCATAGGCTGAATTTGAACGGCCCTTTTTTCTGGCCGTTGGGATTATTTAGAGGGGGTAAGGGCATAATGCTTTATGAAAAAAGAGGAAAGAAATTTTATAACGTTATGTCGGCGTCTGTGCGGATTTAATTCAAGCACACTCTTAATCAAGATCGGGAATCTCGCTTATCTTGGCGTCGCTCCACAGTTCTTCGAGGTTGTAGTGCTGTCGGGTTTCTGGCAGGAATATGTGAACCCATATGTCGCCGTAGTCGATTACCACCCACTCGGCATTTGCCATTCCTGCTTCGTTGTAGGGCTTTCCGCCGCCGTTTTCGCGAACATAGTCTTCGACGCATTCGGCGATGGAGCCTACCTGTGTGGTCGAGTTTCCCTGCGCTATGATGAATTTTTGTGCTGCCGCAGATTCTATGTGGCTCATATCCACTATGGTTATCGCGTGGCCTTTACGTTCCTGTATTCCTTCTATTATGAGTTGCTGGAGTTCCTTATTGGATGTCATTAATTAAATTAACTTTAAATTTCAGGCAAAGATAATGAATAAATGGCGAACTCATTTAAACTTATTGAAACTTAACATTTGAGGAGTGTCAACAAGTGTGAAATGGCTCTCGGCAGTAACGCCGTATTTCTTTAACAATTGAAGAGTCTGTTTGGATTAATCATATGGTGTCACTCGTAGCTTGCGGTCTTGGCCGGGTCGATTCCCGAGGCGAGCCGCGCCGGCAATATAAGTATCAGCCACGCTGCTGCCGCAACGCCGATATTCAGCGCCACCATGGCCCACGGTTTGATTTCTACCGGGACAGAGGCAAGATAATACATTTCAGGGTCGAGGGGTATGGCGCCCGTGTGCTTCTGCACCAGCAGCAGGCCGATTCCGAGTATGTTGCCGATTACCATGCCGAGGCCTACGATTCTGAGGCCGAGGTCGATAAATATGCGCCTCACAATTCCTTTTGTGGCGCCTAAGGAGCGAAGCACCCCTATCATGCTCACGCGTTCCAGTATGAGAATAAACAGGCTCGACACAAGCGTGAATCCGGCCACGCATAGCATCAGAACGAATATTACAGCCACATTGGTGTCGAGCAGCGATAGCCAGCTGAAGTATATGGCGCCGCTTTCGGCAATGGTTTCGACAGGGTAGTACTCGTCAAGCTCGCCTGTGCCGACGGCATCGACAAGGGCTTGCTGAAGGGCTGCTCCCGCTTCCGATATTTTTTCAGGAGCGAGGCCCCGGATGTCTATGCGGGATCCTGAGATGCTGTCGATGCCGCACACGCTTTGCAGCCCGGCGAGCGACGCGTAGGCCACGGTGCGGTCGTATTCTCCGAAATTGCTTCGGTACAGTGCCGCCACGGTGTTGCGCCTCATTTTCACGTTGCCGTCTATTATGAATGTGGAATATACCTTGTCGCCCACGTCGAGGCCGAGGGCTGAAGCCGTGGCCTCGGATATGACTATGCTGTTGCGGCAGCTGTCGGAGGCGTAGTCAGGCCACGAGCCAGCGATGATATTCGACTTCTCGAAGTCAAAATTGCTGCCCGGAGCCTGACCGATAAACATTATGCCTTCAAAATCATTGTCGGTTTTAATGATTCCCGGCTGGCGTACGGCAAGGCGCCGTTCTGTGTCGGGAAGGGCATCTGCCAGCACTTTTTCTAACTGCGGGGTGGCGCTTACATATGGCTGCCGGCTGCCGGTATACGGGTCGTAGGCTCCGTATACGCTTATCTGGGCGTCGAACCCGGCTAATTTTGCCTGAATCTGGTCTTTGAAACCTACCACTATTGCCAGAGTAAACTCCATAACCATAACAGCCAATGCGACGCCCGCAACGGCGATGACAACACCCGCCGAGCTGCCCTTGCCTCCGAGGCGGAGCCGGCGCGATATCCAGTATGATACATTCATATGGCACAAAATTACGAATCTTTTGCGGATTGGGAAGCCTTGTTATATTAAAAATACCGGGAACAGGGTATGCGCCGTCCTTGTTTATAATAGGAATTATTCGCAAATTTGCATATTGAAAAAGAGATTGATATAGAATGAAATTGTCGCAATTACGCACCGGCGAAACCGGGATTGTTGTTAAGGTGCTGGGACACGGTGCGTTCCGCAAGCGTGTTATAGAGATGGGCTTTGTGCGAGGCCATGCTGTGAAAGTTCTGCTCCACGCGCCGCTGCACGACCCCATCAAATACAGCATAATGGGCTACGAGGTGTCGCTACGCGCGTCTGAGGCCGATTTGGTAGAAGTGGTGAAGGTCAGCCCGGAAGAAGCCGTGTCGCTCGGGTCGATGGCTGTGGCGTCGTCCGGAGTTTCGGAGGCGGATATTGCCGCACGCACGGCTTATCATCATGAGCGGCATATAATAAATGTGGCTCTGATAGGGAATCCGAATTGCGGCAAGACTTCGCTGTTCAATATGGCATCCGGCGCCAAGGAGCATGTGGGGAACTATAGCGGCGTGACTGTCGATGCCAAAGAAGGATATTTTATCCACGGTGACTACCGCATAAACATTGTCGACCTCCCCGGCACATATTCGCTTACCTGCTACTCGCCCGAAGAGCTTTATGTGCGGCAATATCTGAGCGACAACACGCCCGATGTGATAATAAACGTTGTAGACAGCTCTAACCTTGAGCGCAATCTCTTTCTTACCACCGAGCTGATAGACATGGACCGCAGCATGGTGATAGCCCTCAATATGTACGACGAGGTGCGCGCCCGGGGCGGTAGTCTTGACTACGACAGCCTTGGCGCGATGATAGGTGTGCCTATGATTCCCATCGTGGCTAAGACCGGCGAAGGCATAAAGGCGTTGTTCGACAAGGTTGTGGCAGTGTTCGAGGGGCACGATGACACCGTGCGCCATATCCATGTGAATCTTGGCAATGATATAGAGGGGGCCATAAGGCAGCTCGTGGATATGATAAAGGCATCTCCGGCAATGAACAAGCAGTTCTCGCCTCGCTATCTTGCCATTAAGCTGCTCGAAGGCGACCACCGCATAGAGGACGAGATACCGGCAGGGGAAAAGACGGCAGAAGATAAGTCGTCGGCCTGCCGCCCCGGCAAGCGAGGGTTTTGGTCGCGCATGTTTCGGCGGGATTGCTGCGGAGAGTCGTCCTGTGGCCGCCACGACTGGCGCGAGCATGTGCGTGCCGGAGCAGACAGCCCGATTGTGCTGATGCGTGACAAACTGCGCGGGCATATAGAGTCGCTGCACGACGAGGATATATCGTCGATGGTGGCTGCGGCCAAGTACGGTTTCATAGCCGGCGCGCTCGCTGAAACATATGTGCCGGGAAAGCGTGCCGGGGGCAGAACCACAAGGGTGCTCGACTCTTTGGCCACCAACAAGCTGCTCGGATTTCCCATATTCATTCTCATAATGTTCTTCATATTCTGGGCCACATTTGTGCTCGGGCAGTACCCTATGGAATGGATAGAGGGCGCGGTAGGGTGGCTCAGCGATGTTGTCGACAAGCTTATGCACGACGGGCCTCTTAAGGATATGGTGGCCGACGGCATTATCGGCGGAGTCGGCGGGGTGATAGTGTTTTTGCCGAACATACTCATCCTGTATTTCTGCATTTCGTTTATGGAGGATACGGGCTATATGGCGCGTGCCGCCTTCATTATGGACAAGCTGATGCACCGTATCGGCCTCCATGGCAAGTCTTTTATTCCGCTGATTATGGGCTTCGGCTGCAACGTGCCCGCCATTATGGCCTCTCGTGCGATCGAAAGCCGTTCAAGCAGGCTGATAACGATACTTATAAACCCGTTTATGTCCTGTTCGGCGCGTCTGCCGCTGTATGTTCTGATGGTTGGCACTTTCTTCGACGGGCGCGGCGCGCTCGTGCTTTTGGGTATGTACCTCGGAGGCATTGCCGTGGGCGTGATTACGGCACGTCTGTTGCGTCGCTTCCTGTTCCATAAAGATGAAACGCCTTTCGTAATGGAGCTGCCGCCGTACCGTATGCCCACCCTGAGGGCATCGGTAAGCCACACATGGGCCAAAGGCGTGCAATATGTAAAGAAGATGGGCGGCATCATATTGTTTGCAAGCATTATAGTGTGGGCGCTCAATTACTTCCCGCTGCGAGATGATGCTGCCGCAATGCCGTCGGCCTCGGTCGACGATACCCGCATTGACCCGTCGCGCGACTCATATCTCGAAATGGCCGGAAAAGCCATAAATCCAGTGATGGAACCTCTCGGATTTCACTGGCGCGCCTCTGTGGCCGCTCTTGCCGGTGTTCCGGCCAAGGAAATAGTTGTGTCGACCCTCGGTGTGCTTTATACAAATGACGAAACTGTGAGCGATGCGCGCCTTGGCGAACGGCTGACGGCGCCGAACCCGTCGACGGGGCTTCCTGATTTCACACCTGCGGCGGCATTGGCTTTTTTGGTGTTCATATTGCTGTATTGCCCGTGTATTGCCACTGTCGCAGCCATATGCCGCGAAACAGGCTCGTGGAAATACGGCGCGTTCAGCGTGGCGTACAATACCGTGATAGCCTGGCTCATCGCCTGGGGCGTGTACAGGCTCGCGCTGCTGTTCTAAGATAGCTGCCGTTCTAAGATATAAGCGTCCCCTTGGAAGATTCCTTTATTTCCAAGGGGGCGCTTTTGGGTCTGTTTGCTATTTTTTATCGGCGGAAAGATTGCGCTTGTCCCATTTGGGGTGCGCCGGGTCTTCTGCCACGAGCGCCTCGTCAAGGCTTATGCCGAGCGCTTTGGCCAATTTGACGCCATAGCCGGGGTCGGCATTGTGGCAGGCTCTTACGTGGCGCTGCTTTATAAACAAGGGCACGCCTTCCATCGCCCTTGCTGTGTTTTCGCAGGTCTGGGTCTGTTCTTCCGGCGGCATAAGGCGCCACAGCTTGCCGGGCTGGGTGTAATAATCGTCGTCGTATTCCCGTTCGTCGTAGTTGTATGCGGCGCCGTGTAATTCGAGCGGGGGCTCTTTCAGGGCGGGGGAGTCCTGCCATTCTCCGAAGCTGTTTGGCTCGTAAGCCAAGGTTCGGCCCAGGTTGTCGTCGGTGCGCATCTGTCCGTCGCGGTGATAGGAGTGGAAGGGGCACTTCGGACGGTTCACGGGAATGAGATTGTGGTTTACGCCGAGCCTGTAACGCTGTGCGTCGCCGTATGAGAACAGACGCCCTTGCAGCATCTTGTCGGGAGAGAATCCTATTCCTTCAACTATGTTCATAGGATTGAACGCCGCTTGCTCGATTTCTGCGAAGAAGTTCTCCGGGTTGCGGTTCAGTTCGAGAATGCCCACATCGCGAAGCGGGAAATCTTTGTGATACCATACCTTTGTTAGGTCGAATGGATTGATATGGTATCTTTTGGCCTCCTCTTCGGTCATCAGCTGCACCTGCAGCAGCCAGCGGGGATAGTCGCCGCGCTCTATGGCCTCGAAGAGGTCGCGCTGGTTCGACTCGCGGTCTTTGGCTATTACTTCCTCGGCTTCTTTGTCGGTAAGGTTCTTGATGCCTTGCAGTGTCCTGAAGTGGAATTTGACCCATATGCGTTTGTTTTCGTGGTTGTAGAAACTGTATGTATGGCTTCCGAAGCCGTGCATATGGCGGAATGATGCCGGGATTCCCCGGGGCGACATAGAGATTGTCACCTGATGCAGGGCTTCTGGAATCAGAGTCCAGAAGTCCCAGTTGTTCGTGGGGTTGCGCATACCGGTTCTCGGATCGCGCTTTATGGCGTGGTTGAGGTCGGGAAACTTCAATGGGTCGCGCAGGAAGAACACGGGCGTGTTGTTGCCCACAAGATCCCAGTTGCCTTCGTCGGTATAGAATTTTATTGCGAATCCTCTGATATCTCTTTCGGCATCGGCTGCGCCTCGCTCTCCGGCCACAGTTGAGAAACGCACAAGGCATTCAGTCTTTTTGCCGACGGCGGAGAATATGGACGCGCGGGTAAATTCGGTGATGTCGTTTGTGACAGTGAAGGTGCCGAATGCTCCCGAACCTTTGGCGTGCATGCGTCTTTCGGGTATTACCTCGCGGTCGAAGTGAGCAATCTTTTCGGTGTACCACGGGTCCTGAAGCAGTACCGGGCCACGTTCGCCGGCAGTTTGTATGTTTTGATTGTCGGCAATGGGCCTGCCGTTTTCTGCGGTAAGTTTTCGTTTATCCATATAGAGATATTAAATGGTTATGCTCTACTTAAACGTATCTGAAAAATGATTTGTTCAGGCACGGCAATATGGCAGGCAACGCCGCGACTCCGATAAAGCCGCGGCGTTGCCTGCTGCGCGTCGTTGTTGACGCTTACTTGAGAAGTTCTTTCACCTTGTCGGCGCCTTTCTGTGCGGCGTCGGCAGTGGCTTCCTTGGCTTCCTGCACTTTTTCAGCTGCGGCGTCCTTTACTTCCGAGGCTTTTTGGCTTACGGCGTCAGCGGCCTGAGAGGCGGCTGACCCCACGCTGTCGACTGCGGCAGATGCTGCATCTTTGGCATCTTCGGCTTTGTCGGAAGCGGAGGCTTCAGCTTTGTCGAGCGCGCCGTTTACGGCGTCGAAAGTGCCGGCAAGAGCTGGAATCTTACTCTTGACCACGGGTTCGATCTGATCGAGATATTTCTTGGCTTCTTCCACCTTTCCTTCTTTAACAAGTTTCTGGGCATAAGCCTGAGCCTCTGCCACGTAAACTTTCAGGCTGTCGGGGTTGGTGCAATTCTCAATTTTAGTCTTTAGGTCGGAGGTTGATTCTGCCTGAGCTGATTTGGTGCCGCATGAGGTAGAGGCGAAAGCTACTACAGCGCTTGCGACGAATAGTGTTGCTAACTTTTTCATTTTGTATCCATATTGTAGTTGAACATAAGTCTAACATTTAGCCTTTCCGAAATGTTCAATTATCAAGAACGCCATAGGCTAAACAGCCCTCAAATTATGGCGAAACCTCAGAAAAATGTGGAACTTCCCCAAATGAACCCTCTGGGAAATGTGTTTTGCACAAAATCAGATAATTACGCGATATGTGTAGAAAATAAAAGCTCCGGGCGGTTGTGGCGCCCGGAGCTTGTGGTGTGTGTCGGATTTTGGCGGTTAGAAGTAGAAGTTCATCGATTTGGGGTAGAAGAGCATGGCTGAGCCTACCTGCTGGGCGGCGCTGTCGCCGAGGGAGTTGGCTACGATAGCCAGAGCAAAACGCAGTGCGGCGCTCGGGCCGTTTGCTGTAATAATATCGGGAAGCACCATTACGGGTACATCGCGCATCTTGGCGCCGCCTGCTTTGCATTCGGCTTCAAAGCCTGGATAGCATGTGGCTTCTTTGCCCTGAAGTATGCCAAGGGGGGCTAAAACCACAGCCGGAGCGGCACAGATGGCTGCAATCTTGCCTTTGTGTACTTTGAGCAAGTCGCCGAGAGCTGTAAATTCGTGGAGGTTGGTGGCGCCGGGCATTCCGCCGGGGAGTATGAGCCATTCTGAATGGTCGAAGTCCGCTTCTTTAAAGAGGAGGTCGGCTTCAACGGTTATTCCGTGGGCGCCGGCAACTTTGCGGTCGGCGCCTATTGATACAGTCTTGATATCCATGCCTGCGCGACGCATTACATCGACTACGGTCAGGGCTTCAATTTCTTCAAATCCTTCTGCAAGGAAAATAAACGAGCGTTGCATAATTCTGCGTTTTCGGTTCCGGTATGGCGGAGGTTAGTAATATATTCTTGATTAGAGGAGTTGGTTGCGAGTAATAAACAATCTTTCACCAAAGAATGTTCGCGAGCTTGTGGATTTTTCTTAATTTTGGAGGTCTGTTAATTTTACGGAATGAAACGAATTTTTATAAGTCTGCCGCTAATATCGGCATTATATTTGACATTTGCAAGCTGTGGTGGTGATTTTTTATCGTGTGATGGCGAAACGTGGGGCACGACCTACCACATTGTGTATGCCTCGGAGCGACCACTCGATGATTCGGTGCTTGCGTCTATGCGCCTTGTAGATGAAACGTTATCTATGTTCAATAACGGTTCTACGGTGTCTAAAATCAACCGTGGAGAGCTTGATGTGGCAGATGCTCATTTTAGAACTGTTTTTGAGATCTCGCGCCGTGTGTGGGAGTTGTCGGACGGCCGTTATGACCCGACGGTGGCCCCGCTATGCGATTTATGGGGGTTCGGAACAGCGGAGCCTGAGTCGCAGCCTTCGGAGGCAGATGTAGAGGCTGCGTTAGGGGCTGTTGGGCTTGGCGAATGCTCCGTTGGTTCCGACGGCAAAGTAGTTCGTAAAAGTGCGGATACGCGTTTTGATTTTTCATCAGTGGCCAAAGGCTACGGGGTGGATTGTATTGCCGAGATGTTCGACCGCAACGGGGTGGACCGTTATATGATAGAGATTGGCGGAGAGATACGGGTAAAGGGGCTCAGCCCGCGCGGGCGTCAGTGGCGGATTCAGGTCGATGCGCCGGTCGGTGGAATTGCTCACCGCCGTTTCGGAATATTGCAGCTTGGCCCTGAAAATATGGCAGTGGCAACGTCGGGCAACTACCGTAATTTCAGGTATGATGCCAAGGGTAAGCCCTACGGACACACTTTGTCGCCATTGACGGGTTATCCGGCTATTTCCGAGGTGCTGTCTGCCACGGTGCTTGCTACTGATTGCGCACTTGCAGATGCGCTTGCCACAGCGTGTATGACTATGGGCAAAGGCGAAGCGCTAGATATGCTGTCTGAGTCCGGTGCCGAAGGCCTTCTGATAGTGGCGGCGCCAGACTCGGGCTTTGTAAGCGTGCAGACAGGCGGATTTGATGCGTTTATGGTAAAATAAAAAATCGGCTGTCTCACGACAACCGAAAATCTTTAACCTTAAATCTAATACCATGAAAAACACAGTGCAATTAGTAATTGTACTTATATAACAATATTCTTGCAGTGCGGTTCGAGGTATACGGTCTGATTAACTTATTTTAACTCGGTTTTACGCTAAAAATTAGTAATTTCGGGCTTGTAAAGTTGTTCAGGGAGCGCCTGGCGGCGCTTCGCATGTGGAATTATTTTATACCGAAAGATATATAATACATATGAGAGCCAGAATATTAGTAATTGACGATGAAGAAGCATTATGCGAAATCCTTAAGTTTAATCTTGAAAAAGAAGGCTACGATGTAGATTGTGCTTATAGCGCAGAAGAGGCCCTCGATATGGATTTGTCGGTATATTCGCTCTTTCTCGTAGATATAATGATGGACAAGCTGAGCGGCTTTGATTTTGCAAAGCGTGTCCGGAATGTCACAGAAACGGAAGAAACCCCGATGCTGTTCTGCTCGGCATTGTCGGGCGAGGACTTCGTGGTAAAGGGACTAAACATAGGTGCCGACGACTATGTTACGAAGCCGTTTGTGATAGGCGAGGTGCTTGCCCGTGTGCGCGCAGTTCTGAGGCGTGCCGGGGCTACAGCCAAGCGTTCGGCGTCCGATATTATCGAGCAGGAGTCTATCTATGAGTCGGACGTCACTTTCCGCGACCTCAGAATCGACCGCAACGACAAGGAGTGCTATCTCGAGGGCGAAAAACTGCCGCTTACACGCACCGAGTTCGACATTCTGCTCTTCTTCCTCACGCACCGCAACCGCATATATTCCCGCGAAGAAATAATCCACAATGTGTGGGGCGACGAAGTTGTTGTCACAGAGCGCACTATCGACACCAATATCACCCGTCTTCGTAAGAAGCTCGGCGGCTACGACAAATATATAGTCACCCGCCAGGGTTTCGGCTATGGATTTAAGGAGAAAAATTAGCTATCAGTGGCGAATGTTCCTGCCTTTGGTTCTCACCCTGTGGGTGGTAATCATCGGCATGGGCTTTCTCCAGTTTCACAATGAAGCCCAGCTTCGTGAAGAAAAAATACGCGAACAGCTCGACCTTATCAACTCTCGCGTAATATCGTACTACGTGCAGAATGTTAACCCTGAGAGCTTCCTCGACTTCGTGGCGCGCTATTACAGGGCAAGCGAGCTGTATGAGAAAATACGAATATCGGTATATATCGACGGGCAGCTGAAAAAATCGTACGGCCGCCCTATAACACTTACGCCGGAAGAACTTGCCGGCACGGTGTCGGTGGGAGATAAGAAGCGCGGGCGCGATGCCGACGGCAATGATTACTTTTATGCCGAGCCTAAGCGCAGCCCCGACGGCAGGGTAGTGGTGTGCACGATTCTGCCTCGTGACAGCGCCGTGAAGGTGGCTACGGCGCCGTCCGCGCGCATTCTGTACATAGTGGTGGCTGTCGGACTCGTGGTGACGATACTTTCGTATTTTTCCACACGTTATTTCGGCCGCAATATAATCATTCTGCGCACTATTGCGGAGCGTGCCGCCACAGACCCCAACTTTATACCGGCGATGGATTATCCCAACGACGAACTCGGCGACATAAGCCGTCAGATAATCCATATGTACAACGAGCGCTCGCAGGCTATGCAGCGCCAGAAGCGTGAGCACTCAGTGGCCTTGCACGCCATAGAGGAAAAGGCCAGAAGCAAGCGCCAGCTTACCAATAATATCAACCACGAGCTCCGCACTCCCATCGGTGTGATAAAGGGGTATCTCGACACCATACTCGACAACCCCGATATGGACGAGGATTCGCAGCGCCATTTCCTGCAGAAGGCACGCGAGCATGTGAACAGACTGGTCAACCTTATAGCCGATGTGTCAGCTATAACCCGCCTTGAAGAGGGCGGAGAGATGATAAGCACCGAGGAACTTGATTTTCACGACGTGGTTTATACCATAGCGAGCGATATCGAGGAATCAGGCTCGCTCGGAGATATGACATTCTCTTTCGACGTGCCTCTCGACTGCAAGGTGAACGGCAACTACAACCTGCTTACGGGCATGGTGATAAATCTTGCCAAAAATGCTGCTGCATACTCCAAAGGAACTATGTGCGAGTTGAATATGACCGGGCAGGACGACAAGTTCTATTATTTCATATTCCGCGACAACGGAACCGGGGTGGGCGCCGAGCATCTGCCACATCTGTTCGAGCGTTTTTACAGGATTGATTCGGGCCGCTCCCGAAAGGCCGGCGGCACCGGCCTCGGGCTTCCGATTGTTCAGAACACAGTGCTTGCCCACGGAGGCACGATACACCCTGAAAACTGTGCCGACGGCGGCCTCGCATTCATATTCAGCCTGCCGAAGTATAAGAGCGGGCCGTTGAGGTAGGGCGGTTGAACAAAAGAGGGGCGTAAAGCGTTTGTATTGTAATTGAAAAACATCGCATTATGAAAAAACGCTGTGTCCTTGTCTTTGTTGCCACGCTGCCGCTTGCCATGCAGGCGGCAGGACTTGTTTCGCTGGGTGATATAGCCCGGCGTCTTTCGTCTTATGACTCGTATGCCGATTCGTGTTCCTACGAAGTGTATCTTCCGTCGCTGTCCGACCCTGTGTGCTATGGTGTCAGGTTGTATGGCGCTTCCAGTCAGGGCGCTGACACGCTCGCGCCGTGCCGTTATCTTATAGAGTGGGCGCTTAGCGCGCCCGATGGTGTGGTTGAAGGATTTTCGGCGTATGCCGATGGCGCCCATTATCGTTTCAGAGATAAACGGCTACAGGAATACCATGCCGAGTGGGACTCTGTTCCTTTTGCACCCGGAGGCCGGGTGCGTTCCGGAGTGCAGAATCAGGTACAGTTTGCCGAGCTGCTTCCCCAGTATATGGGCATGAAGTTCTCTGATATGGTGTCGGATAGCACGTATGTGTCCAAGGTGACTACAGACACTGTGGTAGGGGGGCGCAAGTCGTTGGTGGTTAGCGGGCGGCGCAGGGTCAACGGCTATGATGCCGCTGAATATGTATACGTTCTTGACCCCGATTCGTTCTTGCCTCGGCTTGTGGAACTTGAAAACAATCCCGGACAGCTTGGCGAGCAGAGCATAAGCGTGCGCTATATGTGCGGGTCGGAGAGGCCTTGCGACATTAATGCCGAAACATTGGCCGCGCGTTATCCCGACGCCTTCGGCAAATACCGGGAAAGCTCGTTCTCGCTTGAGAATCTTCCGGGCAAGCCTATGCCGAGAGTTGTGGCTCCGACCACCACCGGGGAGCGCTATCTGCATGAGAAAGGCGAGCCGTTTGCAGTCCCTGCCGTGTTCGTGTTTATGGAAAGTGCCGTGGGCTCGTGTGGAGATGTTGTCCGCTCGGTTCGGGAAGCCGTTGACTATCTTCCGATGAGTGTCGACGTGATATGGGCTTTTTTCGACCATAGGGTTGACGACATAGAGGCCGTGGTGCCGTCTATTCGCCCCGGCGAACATCTGCTTATGAATGCCCGTGGAGCCGCTTCCGACTGCGGAGTGGGATCCGACACACCTGTGCTGGTATTTGTCGGAGCCGACGGGGTGGTGCGCGATTTCGTGCAAGGCTACAACCAAGACCTCAAGTCTATTGTTATACAGAAAGCAAGTTTAAGTAACTAAGGGTGTGTCTGTCGAAATATATTCGACAAGTCTTGCCTTAACAACAAGTATATATTTATAAAAATGGAAACAATTTTTTTCAAAGGTACCCCGTGCCATACCTATGGCAATATTCCTGCCGTGGGAACCAAGGCTCCCGCCTTTAACCTCGTCACTAAGTCGCTCGAAGAAATCCAGCTTTCGGACTATGACGGCAAGAGAGTGATTCTCAATATCTTCCCGAGCCTCGATACTCCAGTTTGCGCCGCTTCCGTGCGTCGCTTCAACGAGGAGGCTGTCCGTCTTGAAAACACAGCTGTGATATGCGTGTCGATGGACCTACCTTTCGCGCAGTCGCGATTCTGCACGGCAGAAGGCATCGACAAACTCGAAGTGGCTTCCGCTTTCCGCTCGCCTGTGTTCGCGCAGAACTACGGGCTTAAGATTGTCGACGGTCCTCTTGCAGGGCTGCTTGCGCGGGCCGTGATAGTGCTCGACGAAAAGCACGACATCATATTCTCCGACCTTGTGGAGGAGATAACCAATGAACCGGACTACAAAGGCGCACTCTCAGTGCTCAAGTAAGCTGGCACAGCATATAGAATTAGGGCGCGGGCAGTCTGTCCGCGCCCTAACTACCTGACAAACGTCAACGGGCGCGTCGACAGCGACGCGCCCGTTGGCGTTTGAGTGGATATCGGAGATTATCTTCCGGCCTCGGCTTCAGGAGCTATAAGCTTGTAGCCTTTGCCGTGGATATTGATAATTTCGATGGTGGGGTCGTCCTTAAGGTGTTTGCGCAGCTTGGTGATATATACGTCCATCGAGCGGGCGTTGAAGTAGTTATCGTCAATCCAGATGGTCTTGAGCGCGTAGTTGCGTTCGAGAATCTCGTTGACGTGGGCGCACAGCAGGCTGAGCAGTTCCGACTCCTTGGTGGTGAGCTTCGTTATCTTGTCGCCGATAAGAAGCACCTGCTTCTGGGTGTCGAAAGTAAACTTTCCGATTTTGTACATCGTGATTTCCTTGCCCTTCTTGCCCTTTACGCGGCGAAGAATGGCCTCGATTCTGAACACGAGTTCTTCCATCGAGAACGGCTTCGTGATATAATCGTCTGCGCCGATTTTGAACCCTTCGAGGATATCGTCCTTAAGCGATTTTGCCGTAAGGAATATGATGGGTATCTCGGAGTTGACAGTGCGTATTTCCTGAGCGAGGGTGAGGCCGTCTTTTTTAGGCATCATCACGTCGAGTATGCAGATGTCGTATTTGCCCTTGAGGAAAGCTTTGTAGCCGGCCTCGCCGTCGACGAACAGGTCAGCATAACATCCTTTGGCCTGAAGGTACTCGCGGAGGAGCATGCCCAGGTTCTCGTCGTCTTCGCATAGAAGAACTTTGATTCTTTCTTCCATATTCGCTAATTTTTAGATAGTGGTAGTATGATTATAAATTTTGTTCCTGTGTTAAATTCGCTTTCCACGCGGATATCCCCGCCCAGTTCGCTTACCATTTTGCGCACATACGCGAGGCCGAGTCCGAAGCCCTTCACATCGTGGCGGTTGCCGGTCGACACGCGGTAGAACTTGTCGAAAATCTTCTTGAGGTCGTCGCGCCGTATGCCTATGCCGTTGTCGGCGATGCTTATTTCGAGCCGTTCGTCCGGAAGGTCGCGCGAGGACACTGTGAGCTTGAGCGGGCGTTCCTCGCTGCGGTACTTCACGGCGTTGTCAAGCAGGTTGAATATCACGTTGGTGAAGTGCATCTCGTCGACAGTCACTATGGCGTCCATCGCGTCGAGGTTGGCGGCTATGGAGCCTCCGTATTTTTCGACTTTCAGCTTGAAGGTGTTTACGATATTGAAAATGGCCGCATTGGCGTCGATTTCCTGTAGCTTGAGTGTGGCTTTCTGCCTGTCGAACATCGACATTTGCAGCACTTTCTCTACCTGGAATCGCAACCTCTTTGTTTCGTCGGTTATTACTGTTGATATTTGCTGGAGCATGGTGGGCGATTTGCGCACACTCTGGTCGTTAAGCATTTGAGCCGCGAGCGATATCGACGATATCGGGGTCTTGAACTCGTGGGTCATATTGTTTATGAAGTCGTTTTTCATCTCGGTGAGCTTCTTTTGTCGGAAGGCCACTATGATGGTATAAACGAATATTATCAGCAGTATCAGGGTGAATGCAAATGCAGGCACCATGAAAGAAATTGACGAGAAGATATAATCGGACTTGGTAGGGAAATATACCTTCAGGTAATTGTGCGGGCCGGCGCCGTCGTTGGGGAACAGCGTCTGTATGAACATGTTGTCGCGGTCGGTGGCGGCAGTTTGGAATCCGGGCGATTTGTAGAGCAATGTGCCGGCATAGTTGGCCACCGCAAATTCAAAAGGCACTCGGAGTCCGAGGGTGTCAAGCTCCTCCCGAAGGTATGTGCGCACTCTTGCCGAGTCCGCGCGTTCTGTCACAGGGCGTGTGGAGGCCTTGGTCATGATATTCAGTATCACGTCGTCGAGCACGCCCTGCTGATATAGATAGCGGTTGCGGTAGTTGTCCTGCAAAGTGCGGTAGTGCGCGCCGACGCCTCCGCCGCTTCCCTGTAGCTTGGATATCTCGGTGATGTCGCCCTTTATAGTGAGGTCGGCCTCAAGCCCGGTCTTGGTGGTGAAAGAATATTTTATGCCGTCCAGACGGGGTACGGGGTCGCCGAAATACTGGGTCATAAGGGCCGAGGTTTCCACCTGACGCACGTCTTCCTCTAAGAAATGGCGCGTTTCGTCCTGCTCCAGATGCACGGCAACGGCCACAAGGCTCTGTCGAACACCTTGCGAGAATTGCTCGTAGCGTATCTGCACGATATTCTTCATATAGAATATCTGTATGCAGAGAAGCCCGAGAAAACAAAGAGCCATCACTATGGTGAGTATCCAGATTGTATGTTTCTTCATATCTTTTTGGAGGCGTGCTGTGACGCCGGGTGGAAATCTTGTTTGGTGTATGGAGGTATTTGGAAATATCGCACTTGCAATGTTTTGCAAAGATAATGTTTTGTTAAAACACTTCCTATACTTAACCTATGTTTTGTTAACAATTGAACTTTGTTAATGTTTGCGAATCTTTCGCACTTGTGTGCGCTTCAGACGCCGCGTTAACATTTCGCGTCAAAATTAACAAATAAATGTGAATATCCAATATCTCCCTCGCATAAAGAATGTTAATCCTCGTCTGCATCGGGTGCCACGCCCTTGGGCATTGTGATATGGAGCCATATGAACGCCGCAGTACCTGCTATGAGCGAACCGGCCACGATGCCGAGCTTGGAGTGCGCCAGAAGCGCGGCCTGTGCGGCGTCTGAACCGCTGAATGTAAGCGTGGCAATGAAAAGCGAAACGGTGAATCCGATGCCGCCCAGCATGGACACTGACGCCATCATATGCCAGTTGGAGTGCGCGGGCATCGGGGCGAGTCCGAGCTTTACGGCAAGCCACGAGAATGAAAGTATGCCAAGGAACTTGCCTGCAACGAGAGCCGTGATTATTGCCAGCGATATGCCTTCGAATATGCTTGAAGGCTCCATGTCGAGCAGGAAGATTCCGGCATTGGCGAATGCGAAAAGAGGCACGATAAAGAAGTTGACTATCGGGTGCAGGGAGTCCTCGAGGTCCTGGAGCGGTGAAATCACTTTGTCGGACGCGCTTTCTACTTCCTTGAGCCAGTTCATCTGCTCTTTGTCGAGGATTGTGCGTTTTTCAAGCTCGGTATCGTCGTCATCGCCTTTGAAGTGCGATATGGACCGGCGTATGATCTTTATATATTTCTTCGGAGCGAACACCGGAGTGGCCGGCACGCTGAATGCCACCAGCACTCCTGCAATTGTGGGGTGTATGCCCGAGTTGAGGAACAGGAACCAGATTATTCCGCCTATGCCGAGATAAAAAATCTTGCTCTTGATTCTGAATACCGAGCCGAGAAGGAGCAAACCGAACAGAAGTGCCGCGTATATCAGAAGACTCAGCTCTATATGGGTGGAGTAGAAGGCCGCTATCACGATGATGCCGCCTATGTCGTCGACTACAGCGAGGGTGGTGAGGAATATTTTGAGGGAGAGCGGCACGCGCTTGCCAAGCATGGCGAGAACGCCAAGAGAGAAAGCGATGTCGGTAGCCATGGGTATCGCCGCTCCGTCGGCATAGTCCGTGCCCTTGGCGAGGAGGTAGTAGAGCAGCACGGGAACCACCATGCCGCCTATGGCGCCGACGATGGGAAGCAAGGCCTGTTTGAACGATGAGAGTTCGCCCACAAGTATCTCGCGTTTGATTTCAAGGCCTATCGTGAAGAAGAATATGGCCATAAGGGCGTCGTTGATAAACGCAAGCAGGGACATTGGGTGTCCGTTATGACTGAAAAAATTGAAATCGCCGAGCTGTAGCCGCACTTCCTGATTCCAAAACTCAAAATAGTGGCTGTTGATTCCCGGAATATTGGCTGCGACCAAGGCGAGGACAGTTGCCGCAATAAGCACGTTGCCGCCTGTTGCATGGCGTCTTATCGCTTGACGGGCAGAAAAGAATATGCCGCTCGAAAACACAGATTTTTCTTCCGAGTCCCAGCTCGGGCGCGGTTTGATTTGTGATGAATTAGTTGTCATAGTTTACACGTGTTTTATATGAATAAACTCATTCTCAGTCTATTGGAAAGTGCTTGTCTGCTATTGGAAAAAGTTAATGTACCTGAGTGCGTTTAACAAGCATTGTTAAATACCTTCTTAACATAACGAAGATTTGAGCGTCTTAGTTTGTGGACGGGCAAAAATTTATGTTTTGTTTCTTAAAAAACATTAAATAATTGCCTGTTGTCTGAATATTGCCTACCTTTGCACCCGATTGAGCGTTCAAGCTCATACTTTTATATTAACCACTTAATTTTCAAGGAATGCACCTAAATTCTGAAGAAAAAGTTCAGATCTTCGAGAAGTACGGTAAGGGCAAGACTGACACTGGCTCGCCTGAAGCACAGATTGCATTATTCTCGGTCCGTATCGCTCATTTGACTCAGCACCTGAAGTCAAATCACAAAGATCATACAACTGAACGCGCTCTTAAGATGCTGGTCGGTAAGCGTCGTCGTCTTCTCGACTACCTGATGCGTAAAGACATCAACCGCTACCGCGCTATCATCGCACAGAAAGAGCTGGGTATCC
>Ga0137306_100070_pt2 | contig 124993 bp, 107 predicted proteins | sample Inofroosms_March_FD_97187 | JGI IMG/M metagenome (GOLD analysis project Ga0137306, IMG submission 97187) | Mouse cecal microbial communities from Vienna, Austria - N-Acetylneuraminic and N-Acetylglucosamine D2O microcosms_March | ecosystem: Host-associated > Mammals > Digestive system > Large... | reverse complement strand
AGAAAAGCTTCAGGATAGAAATACAGATACGGTAGAAATCAGCGAAGAGGGAAAGATTTTATGCCAGGAGATGATAGAGAAGCAGGAGAATGGAACCGGCGTCTCTCATGAACAGGAACATCTTGGCGGTGGAACAACCCATGGAACCGCTACAGGCACTCCGGCTTTCAAGGCGCCTGATATAGAGGCGGATTAAGAGAATCAGGCTTTCGGTACATTCGGACCGGAAGCCGTTTCGGCATTACAGAAGGCCGTGATTACATCAGTCATTTGCTTTGTATATTAGAGTTTCCCATGAATAGAATGGCAAAGAATCTTTATAATAATAAAGAGAAATCATTATCATAAAGATTTGGTCATTGGAAAGGGAAAAAATGAAATTAGCAGAAAACGAATTCTTAAAGTATATGAGCAAATTTGAGAAAAACCCCTTTGAGATAGTTTTGCATGGGGAATCACACTTGATCGGAAGCGGAAAGCCGTCGTTTTCCGTAGTATTCCATAAAACACCGGAAATCAATGAATTGCTGACAAGCACCTCTATTGCCCTTGGCAAAGCATATATGGATGGGGATATAGAAATTAAAGGAGAGCTTTATGATGCGTTGAATCTGTTCCTTGGACAGCTGGGAGAATTTTCAACGGATCGGAAGAAGCTTAGGAAGCTGATTTTTACTTCCGGTTCAAAAAAGAATCAAAAAAAGGAAGTTTCTTCCCACTATGATATCGGGAATGATTTCTATCGATTATGGCTGGATGAAACCATGAGCTATTCCTGTGGATATTTCGGGAATAATACGGATACGCTTTATGACGCCCAGTGCAATAAGATAAACCGGACGCTTCAAAAGCTTCATTTGGAAGAAGGAATGAGCCTTTGTGATATTGGGTGCGGATGGGGATTTTTGCTGATTCAGGCGGCGAAGCAGTATAAAGTGCATGGTGTGGGAATAACGCTCAGCGAAGAACAGAAGAAAGAATTTGAACGTAGGATCCGGGAAGAGAATCTGGAAGAATACTTAACTGTAAAGCTTCTTGATTACCGAGACCTGCCGGATGTGGGACAGAAATTTGACCGTATAGTCAGCATAGGGATGGTGGAACATGTGGGGCGGCAGAACTACCGTGAATTTATGCAGTGTGTAAAAGACGCCCTTAAGCCGGGAGGCATTTTTCTGCTTCATTATATCAGTGCGCTTTTGGAGTATCCGGGCGATGCGTGGATCAAAAAATATATCTTTCCGGGAGGCGTTATTCCGAGCCTGCGGGAGATCATCAATATTGCGGGAGAACTGCGTTTCTACACTCTGGATGTGGAGAGCTGGAGGCGGCATTATAATAAGACGCTGCTGTGCTGGAACGATAATTTCCAAAAGCACCGCGACCAGATAGTTAAGATGTTTGATGAGAAGTTTGCACGGATGTGGGAGCTGTATTTATGCGCCTGCGCCGCTACATTTATGAACGGAATTATCGATCTGCACCAGATTGTGTTTATAAACGGTGTGAATAATGAACTGCCTATGGTCAGATGGTATTGATATAAGGGAACAGAAGTATTGAAATACAGGAAAGCCATGTGGTACAATGGCTTCATGAATAAGGATTTAACAAAAGGAAACGTGACAAAAACAATGCTTATTTTTGCGGCTCCCATGATTCTGGGCAATCTGCTGCAGCAATGCTACAACATTGCGGACAGTCTGATTGTAGGAAGGTTTTTGGGGGCCGACGCCCTTGGGGCTGTGGGAAGCGCCTATACCTTAATGACATTTCTGACGTCGGTACTGATCGGATTGTGCATGGGAAGCGGTTCTCTTTTTTCATTCTATTTTGGAAAAGGCGACAGGGAAGGGTTACATAATTCTGCTTTCGCCTCCTTCCGCTTTATAGGAAGCATTACAATTGTAATGAATATAGCGGTATTTTTGGGGATAGACGGGATACTGAAGCTTTTAAAGGTTCCGGCCTCCGTTTACGCCATGATGCGGGAATATGTCTTTATCATCTTTATGGGAATTGTCTTTGTATTTCTCTACAATTACTTTGCCTATCTGCTGCGGGCCATGGGAGATTCCGTTACGCCCCTTTTGTTTTTGGGAGCGGCGGCCCTTCTCAACATCGGGCTGGATTTACTGTTTATTGCAAAATTTTCCAGGGGCATTCAGGGAGCGGCTGTGGCGACGGTCATTGCCCAGATGTTTTCAGGATTAGGTATCGGGTGTTATGTTTTGCTGAAGGAAGTTTTTTCGAAGGAAGAACGAAAAAGGGTTTTTCTTCCGAAACGTAGTACGGGGCATTCCGACGATGACTGCATGGATGGATCGGTTACGTCTGTCGGCAGCATAAAGGATGGCGTCTTAGGGAGCCGGAATCAAAACAGAAATTTTACGGGAGAAGTCATCCGTTTTTCCATGGCGGCATGCGTCCAGCAGTCGGTTATGAACTTCGGGATTCTGATGATACAGGGATTGGTCAACAGCTTCGGCACGGCGGTCATGGCGGCCTTTGCGGCGGCAGTCAAAATTGACACGCTGGCTTATATGCCCGCCCAGGAGTTTGCCAATGCATACTCTATCTTTATTTCCCAGAATTACGGGGCGGGAGAACAAAAACGCATCAGGAAAGGAACAAAATCGGCAATTATCATTTCCGTATTGTTTTGTCTGGTCATTTCCTGCGTGGTTTACATAAAGTCTCCGCAATTGATGCAGTTATTTGTAAAAAGCACGGAAGAGGAAATTATCCGTATCGGAACCGGATATCTGCGTATAGAAGGGGCATTTTATTGGGGAATCGGACTGTTATTCCTGCTTTATGGCTATTTCAGAGGGAACGGGAGGCCGGAGGTTTCGGTTATTTTAACGGTTATTTCCTTAGGAACAAGAGTGGCGTTGGCCTACGTCTTGTCCCCGCTGCCGCAAATCGGCGTATACGGGATCTGGTGGGCCATTCCCATAGGCTGGATTTTAGCAGATATCGCAGGTCTCCTTTTTATCAATCCATTGACAAGCACCTGATATTTTCTTATAATGTTTTCGTAACAAATCTATAATTTAAAGAGGATAGGGATATGAAGAAAAAACTAATGTATAGCCTGTTGGTATGCGGACTGGTTTTAAGCCTTACGGCATGCGGCAAGGACAAAAAGGAGGATGAGACGCCCGCTGAGCCTGAACCGGCAATTGAGGATACCGTTACGGTAGTGGAGTCGGAAGAGGAAGAGCCGGTTGCGGAAGAAGTAAGGGAAGGTATGTACCGCAGCGAGCTGACCAACGAGTGGATTGACGAAAGCCTGAAGAACCAGAGACCGGTTGCGGTTATGATTGATAATGAAAAGACTGCGCTGCCTCATTACGGCATCAGCGAAGCGGATGTTGTTTATGAAATGATGAACAGTACCATGAACGGTCATATTACCAGATTTATGGTATTGGTAAAGGATTGGGATAAGATTGAACAGTTGGGAAGTATCCGGAGTACCCGTACCACCAACCTGCAGATTGCACCGGAATGGAATGCGGTTGTGTGCCATGACGGCGGACCTTTCTATATTGACTACTTTTTAGTAAATCCTTTCGTGGATAACTTTAACGGTGGTTTCGGACGTGTAAACAACGGAAAGGCAAGAGAGTTTACCGAATACATTTTAAGCGGAGAGATAGCAAAGAGATTTGAGAACTCCGGCATAGACAAGGAATACAACCAGTTCTATCAGGGAGCGCATTTCCAGTTTGCATCCGAAGCAAATCCCGTGGACTTGTCACAGAGTTCCAACGTAAGGACCTGTACAAAGATCGAACTGCCCTTTGAACACAACAATTCCCGTCTCGAATACATTCCGGAAAGCGGATTGTACCGTTATTCCGAGTATGGCGGAGAATACAAGGACGCAGGTAACGGCGCATATATGGAATTTACCAATGTTATTTTGCAGGAAACCAAATATGAGCAGCTAGACACGAACGGCTATATGAACTTCTTTGTAAAAGACGGAAACGGCATGGGCGGCTATTACATTACCGGCGGACAGGCTATTCCCATTATGTGGGACAAGCAGGATGATATTTATCCTACCAAGTATTATGATCTGGACGGAAATGAAATTATTTTAAATACCGGAAAGACCTATATCGCGTTGGTTGCAAATGACGTATGGCAGGATCTAGTAGTAGAATAAGAATACAAAAAACAGTCAAAGCAGACGGTAAAGTAAAACGGTATAGAGTAAGACCGCAATAAAATTGCATTGACAAACTTTACGGGTTATGTAATGATATGATTGTATGAGCGTTATGGATAATTACGCAAATAACAGCCCTTTATCATAAGCCAACGGACAGGCGGGGCAATTGCCGAGGGTGGCCTTATGCCACATTATTGATAGAGCTGACAGGCTCGATTTTATAAGTTGATTACTTAATAATCAGTGTAGTACACATCATCTTGTGAAACGGTCAATAAGAAAAGCAATGTATTTGTTTTAATTACTCCGGATGAAAAGCTTATACGATATTTGTAGGTATATGACTTTTAATAAAAAAGCAGGTGGTGACACCTGCTTTTGTAATGTTGCGGATTTGGCAGGGCATATATATTTTAGGGAAAGGGCGCAGCAGAGAGGTAAGGAAAATGAACCTGGAAAGACAGAAATCAGCCCCCATTTATGAGGCTCTAGAAAAGTTCAGAAAGAAAAGAGTGGTTCCATTTGATGTTCCCGGGCATAAAAGAGGCAGGGGAAATCCGGAGCTGGTAGAGCTTTTAGGCGAAAAATGTGTGGGACTGGATGTAAATTCCATGAAACCCTTAGACAACCTGTGCCACCCTGTTTCGGTCATCAGGGAGGCGGAGGAGCTGGCTGCGGACGCATTTATGGCGGAGCATGCCTTTTTAATGATCGGCGGCACCACATCGGCGGTACAGAGCATGATTTTATCTGTCTGCAAAAGCGGGGATAAGATCATTCTGCCCAGAAATGTCCATAAAAGCGTTATCAATGCCCTGGTTATCTGCGGTGCGGTTCCCGTATATGTAGAGCCGGAGGTAAATGACAGAATCGGGATCGCACTGGCAATGGAGACTGCTCCTTTAGAACGGACCATAAAAGAAAATCCCGATGCGGTGGCGGTTTTAGTGAATAATCCCACTTATTACGGCATCTGTTCGGATTTAAGGAGTATTGTGAAACTGGCTCATTGCTATGGCATTCAGGTGCTTGTGGATGAGGCTCACGGCACGCATTTGTACTTTGGGGAAAATCTGCCCGTATCGGCAATGGAGGCAGGCGCCGATTATGCGGCGGTTTCCATGCACAAATCAGGAGGCAGCCTGACCCAGAGTTCCCTCCTTTTGACCAATAACGGCATCAATGCGGATTATGTAAGGCAGATTATCAATTTAACCCAGACTACCAGCGCTTCCTATCTGCTTTTATCGAGCCTTGATATTTCCAGAAGGAATCTGGCGTTGAGAGGAAAGGAGTCTTTTGCCAAGGTAGTGCAGATGGCAGAGTACGCAAGGGAAGAAATCAATGCCATCGGTGGTTATTATGCTTATAGCAAGGAATTGGTAAACGGAAAAAGTGTTTTTGATTATGACGTGACAAAGCTTTCTATTCATACCCAGGGAATCGGATTGACCGGTATTGAAGTATATGATCTGCTGCGGGATGAATATGATATTCAGATAGAATTTGGCGATATCGGGAATATATTAGCCTATATTTCCATCGGCGACAGAATCCGTGATATTGAACGGCTTGTGGGAGCTCTTTCAGATATCAAAAGGCTTTATGAGCGGGATGGAAGCGATCTGGTAACGGGAGAATATATTCAGCCCCAGGTTGTAATGAGTCCCCAGAAGGCTTTTTATTCGCAAAAGATTTCCCTTCCTATTGAGGAAACAAAAGGAGCCGTCTGCGGGGAATTTGTTATGTGTTACCCGCCGGGAATTCCCATTCTGGCTCCCGGTGAGAGAATCAGCAGTGAGATCATTGAATATATTTTATATGCAGGCGAAAAGGGCTGCTCTTTGCAGGGAACGGAAGACCCGGAAGTGAAAAGGCTCAATGTTATAAGGCAGGAGAGGTAAATCCTGTAAATGTGCAGCTTATGAATGTCAGCCGGATGCCTCTTTGCAGGCAATGGGAATCAGACCCTTACGGGAATAAAGAGCAAAAAGGAGGAAGAGCCGTGGAAATGTGGTTTTCCGAAATGCATACCCAGAATGTGAAAATATCCATCCGAACGGATAAGCAGTTATACAGCGCTCAAAGCGATTACCAGAGGATTGATGTTTTTGAATCCCCGGAATTCGGGAGATTCGTTACTCTGGACGGAGATATTATATTTTCCGAAGCGGATGAATTTATTTATAATGAAATGGTAACTCATGTTCCCATGAGCGTGCATCCCGATGTGAAAAAGGTATTGATCATCGGCGGAGGAGACGGCGGCGTTGCAAGGGAATTTTGCAGATATGATGAAATAGATGAAATCGACGTGGTGGAGTCGGATGACATGTTCGTAGAGGTATGCAGGAAGTTCTTTCCCGAGACGGCAAAGGGCTTTGAGGACGCCAGGGTAAAGATTTATTATGAAGACGGACTTCGCTTTTTACGGGGCAAAATAAATGCCTATGATATCATTGTCAATGATTCCACAGATCCCTTTGGCTATACGGAAGGACTGTTTACCAAGGAATTTTACGGAAGCTGTTTTAAGGCGTTAAAGGAAGACGGCATTATGGTTTACCAGCACGGAAGTCCCTTTTATGACGAGGATGAAGTGGCATGCAGGAGTATGCACAGGAAGGCTTATAAGAGCTTTCCGGTAAGCCGGGTCTATCAGGCACATATTCCCACCTGTCCGTCCGGCTACTGGCTCTTTGGCTTTGCATCCAAAAAGTACCATCCTTTAAATGATTTCAAGCCGGAAAGCTTTAATAAAAGAAAATTAGAAACCTGGTATTATACGACCAATCTGCATACAGGAGCTTTCATGCTGCCCAAATATGTGGAAGATTTACTGGAAGAGGAGGAAAATTCATGAGCAGGTTATTAATTATAGGGTGTGGCGGCGTTGCCCAGGTGGCAATCAAAAAATGCTGCCAGAACAGCGAGGTGTTTACGGAAATCTGTATTGCCAGCCGTACAAAGGAAAAGTGCGACAGGGTAAAGGAAGAGGTCGCTCAATGGACCAAAACAAAGGTTACCACGGCATATGTGGATGCGGATAAAAAAGAGGAAGTGGTTTCCCTGATTGATTCCTACAAGCCGGATGCGGTTTTGAATGTGGCTCTGCCTTATCAGGACCTGACTATTATGGATGCCTGTGTGGAATGTAAGGTTTCTTATGTCGACACTGCCAACTATGAGGCGGAGGATACCAACGATCCCGCATGGCGGGGGATTTATGAGGAACGCTGCAAGAGACTGGGCTTTAGCGCATATTTTGATTATTCCTGGCAGTGGGCATATGAGGAGAAATTTAAGGAGGCAGGCATTACCGCTCTTTTGGGAAGCGGATTTGACCCCGGCGTAACAAGCGTTTTTTCTGCCTATGCCTTAAAGCATTACTTTGATGAAATTGAAACCATTGACATATTGGACTGTAACGGCGGGGACCATGGCTATCCTTTTGCAACCAATTTCAATCCGGAAATCAATCTCCGTGAAGTTTCCGCTCCCGGCTCCTATTGGGAAAACGGAAAGTGGATAGAGATAGAGCCCATGAGCATCAAAAGAGAGTATGACTTTAAAGAAGTGGGTCCAAAGGATATGTACCTGCTGCATCATGAGGAAATTGAATCCTTGGCAAAGAATATTCCGGGAGTGAAAAGAATCCGCTTTTTCATGACCTTTGGACAGAGCTATCTTACCCATATGAAGTGTCTGGAAAATGTGGGAATGCTTTCTACAGAGCCGGTTGAATTTGAAGGAAAACAAATCGTTCCCATCCAGTTTTTAAAGGCATTGCTGCCGGACCCAGCTACATTAGGCAAAAGAACGGTGGGAAAAACCAATATCGGCTGTATTTTTACCGGGAAAAAGGACGGAAAAGAAAAGAGCCTTTATATTTACAATGTCTGTGACCATCAGGAATGCTACAAGGAGGTAGGATCCCAGGCGATTTCCTATACCACCGGCGTGCCTGCTATGATCGGCGCTATGATGTTAGTGACCGGTACATGGAAGGGAGCCGGGGTATTCAATATTGAAGAATTTGATCCGGATCCTTACATGGAGGCGTTAAATAAGTGGGGGCTGCCCTGGGTTGTAGAAGAGAATCCTGTGTTGGTAGAATAACTGCCCGTAATTGAGAAGTAAGACGGCCGGTGGATTAGCAGAAGGAACATATGGGAGACATAATATGGAATTATGTAAACTAAAAACCCCCTGTTATGTGGTGGATGAAGAAAAGTTAATTCATAATCTGGAGATTTTAAACCGGGTGGAACGGAATACGGGATGCCGTATTCTGCTGGCTCAGAAGGCATTTTCCTTTTTTCGCGCCTATCCTCTCATTGGCAGATATATCAGCGGCGCTACGGCAAGCGGCCTGTATGAAGCCCGTCTGGGAATGGAAGAGATGGGAAAAGAAAACCATGTCTATTGTCCGGCATATAAGGAAGAAGACATAAAGGAACTGAATAAAATTTGCGGGCACATGGTTTTTAATTCCGCAAACCAGTATGAAAAGTTTCATAACATGTGTGATGAAAGCAGCATCGGCCTGCGGATAAATCCGGAATGCTCCACGCAGGAGGGACATGCTGTTTATGACCCCTGTGCCTATGGCTCCAGACTGGGCATGACCCTTAAAAGCCTGAAAGGCTGGCTGGATGAATCTTATGAAGGCAATCTGCCAAGGGATGTGGAAGGCTTACATTTTCATACTCTTTGCGAACAGAATGCCGATGATTTAAAAAAGACTTTAGACGCTGTGGAGGAGAAATTTGCTCCATGGCTGAAACAAATAAAATGGCTGAATATGGGAGGAGGACACCATATTACCAGGGAGGGCTATGACATTTCCCTCTTGGAATCCTGTATCCGTCATATGCAGGATACTTACGGAGTACAGGTCTATTTGGAGCCTGGAGAGGCAGTGGCTTTAAATGCGGGATATTTTGTGACAGAGGTTTTGGATAAAGTCAAAAATGGAATGGAAATCCTCATATTGGACGGTTCCGCCGCATGCCATATGCCGGATGTTTTGGAGATGCCGTATCGTCCGCCTTTAAAAGAGAGCGGCGAGCCGGGAGAAAAAGCTTATACCTACAGGCTTTCGTCGGCAACCTGTCTGGCGGGAGACGTCATCGGGGATTATTCCTTTGACCGGGAAATTCAAATCGGGGATAAGCTGGTGTTTGAGGACATGGCGATTTATTCCATGGTAAAAAATAACACTTTTAATGGAATGCCCCTTCCGGAAATCGTATTCAGGAGGGCAGATGGAAGCTGTGAAGTAATAAGGAGCTTCGGATATGAAGACTTCAAAGGAAGATTATCTTAATAAAGGAGTTTTGATAAAGTGAATTACGGCAACAGTGATTTCAGCAAAGAAGCTTTGAGTCAAGGAACGATTGGTCAAGGAACTTTCAGCAAAGGAACCTTTAGAATGCCGGGAGAGTTTGAGAGGCACCGGGGCTGTATGATGATCTGGCCCGTAAGGCCCGGTTCATGGATTAACAAAGGAAGAGAAGCCCAAAAGACCTTTTGTGAAATCGCCAATGCCATAGCGGCCGATGAAAAGCTGTTTATGTTAGCGGACAAGGAGCACAGGGAAGAAGCGGAACGTGCGTTGTGCAATTGTGAAAACCGCCAAAATATCCGGGTTTTGGAAATAGAAACTGATGACGCATGGGCAAGGGATGTGGGGCCTACCTTTGTACTGGACGAACAGGGAAAGGTCCATGGCATAAGCTGGAGCTTTAATGCATGGGGCGGGGATTATGACGGATTATATGCCCATTGGGAAAAGGATGATCTGGCGGCAAAAAGGTTTTGTGAAAGACTTCAGCTGCCATGCATTGACGCATCTCCTTTTGTATTGGAAGGCGGTTCTATCCACTGTGACGGAGAGGGAACCATACTTACCACGGAAGCATGTCTTTTAAGTACGGGGCGCAATCCTTCCATGGATAAGACTGAAATAGAACGTGCGTTATGCAATTATCTGGGCGGCAAAAAAGTGATCTGGCTGCCCCATGGCATATATGGCGATGAGACCAATGAGCATGTAGACAATATCTGTGCCTTTATAAAGCCGGGAGTTGTGGCATTGGCATGGACGGATGATAAAGAGGATGTGCAGTATGCCTATTCTAAGGAATGCTATGAGGTACTTTGCAGGGAACGGGATGCAAAGGGAAGGAAATTTCAGATTTTGAAGCTTCCCATTCCACAGAAGCCCGTTTTAATAACAGAGGAAGAATGTAACGGTTTTGTATTTGAAGAAGGGGAGGATAAACGGGAGCCGGGAGAAAGACTGGCTGCAAGTTATGTAAACTTTTATATAGCAAACAACAGTATTATCCTGCCGCAGTTTGGAGATGAAAATGATGCAGAGGCTGTCAGACTGCTTAGAGAGGCATTTCCCGACAGAAAGATAGTGCCGGTTATGGCCAGAAGCGTGATCGTAGGCGGGGGAAATATTCATTGCATTACCCAGCAGATTCCAAAAGGAAGCGAAAAGAAGAGTTAAAAGGAGCAAAGGATATGCGGAATGTAACGGTGGCTGCAATTCAGATGCAGATGGGAAAAACCGTAGAAGAAAATATAGAAAAGGCTGACAGAATGGTGCGGAAGGCGGCGGCAGAGGGAGCAAAAATCATTTTGCTGCCGGAATTGTTTGAACGGCCCTATTTCTGTCAGGAACGGCGTTATGAATACTACGATTATGCCCTTCCTGTTACTGAAAATGCGGCAGTCAGGCATTTTAGGAAGGTAGCAAAGGAGCTGTCGCTGGTGATTCCCGTCAGCTTTTACGAAAGAGACAAAAACAGGCTTTATAACTCGGTTGCCGTCCTTGACAAAGACGGCGCGCTCCTTGGCGTGTATCGGAAAACCCATATTCCCGATGACCACTATTATCAGGAAAAGTTTTATTTTTCCCCGGGAGATACGGGATTTTTGGTATGGGACACGGGATATGGCAGAATCGGCGTCGGAATCTGCTGGGACCAGTGGTTTCCGGAAACAGCCAGAATCCTTGCCCATAAAGGTGCGGAGCTTTTGCTTTATCCTACGGCAATCGGCAGCGAGCCTATTTTAGACAACGACAGCAGTTCTCACTGGAGACGTACCATGCAGGGACATGCGGCGGCTAATAACGTGCCGGTCATTGCGGCAAACCGTATCGGCAGGGAGGATGTGGAGCCTTGTAAAGAAAACGGCGGGCAGGCCTCTTCCCTGATATTTTACGGCTCTTCCTTTATGACGGAGGGCACGGGGGAGGTCATAAAAAGCGCCTCTAAGGATAAGGAGGAAATTCTTATTGCAGCTTATGATTTGGAAAAGCTTTCAAGGGAACGACTGGAATGGGGATTGTTCCGGGATAGAAGGCCGGAGTGCTACGGGGAAATCTGTCATTAAAAATATGAAAAAATAATGTGCAAATAGTCTGCCTGTATGTTGTAAAAAGCAAAAAAATATTGTAAAATTAAAAAGTATATTTGTATCAGACAGACTTTCGTGAAAGAAACTATAAAACAGGCATGGGGGAGAAAACTATGGACATTAGAGAATTTGTAAATTTGGAAGAGCTGGAAGCGATTCAGGAGGCATGGGCAAATGCAACAGGGCTGGCAGCTATTTTTACTGATGCACAGGGGGAATATATTACCGGCGATTACAATTTTACGGATTTTTGCATTAAATTAACCCGTGGCAGCCAGGAAGGCTTAAGAAGATGTGTGGATACGGACCAGAACGGATTGCAAAAGGCGTGTCTGGAAAAAGGATGTTATAAATGTCATGCAGGACTTATGGATTTTGCTTATCCTATCAGGATTCATGAGACAGGAGAACTGGTTATGACCGCTATCGGCGGGCAGGCGCTTCCCAGCGACCAGCCTATTGATGAAGAGGCATTTCGCAAAATAGCAGGCGAGATAGGGGTAGACCCTGATGTCTATGTGGAAGCATTGTACCGGGTGCCTGCCATGCCGGAATCAAAGATTCGGGCTTGTGCAGATTTGCTGGGAGGGATAATTGATATTTTTATCAACCAGAAATATTTGGAACGCATTGAAAACAGCAAGATGACGGTCTATGCAGAAAATCTGGACAAGATCAACAGCGTTATTGACAGAATTGAGGACAATTCCAAGAAGCTGACCAAAATCGCTTCCAAGGAAGGAATTCTGGCATTGAATTCCGCAATTGAAGCGGCAAGATTGGGAACTGCAGGCGCTTCCTTCAGCATTTTGGCGAAGCAGCAAAGTGATTTATCCAAACAGAGCGGGGAAATTTATGAGCAGATTGGCAATGATATCAATACCATAGCGGATGCTGTCAATGAAATGAATCATGCCGGAGAGAAAAAAGATGAGTTAAAACTGGAGGATTTATTATAATTTCCATAATAACTGCAAGAACTTCTCATAGTACATCAAAGCTTGCAGCAGGAGAAGCAAAGCAGGCAGGATAAAAGTGATTCAAATAGAACGAGGCGGAAGAGACAAAAGGTTTCTTCCGTTTTTTATTCCCCATAAGTACTTTACCATAGGGATTTTATAGAGAATTTTATGGAATTCTATAAGTTGGAACAAAAGACAATTGTAAAAGGTTTTTTTGGAAATTTGCAGTTTTTCAAAATAGAAATGGAAGAGAGGATGGGAAAGGATGCAGTATCGGCTGTTAGTTGTGGATGATGATTTGGATATTTGTACGATGCTAAAGGAATTTTTTGAAATGACGGGCTATCTGGTGCAGACAGCCCATACGGGAGTGGAAGCTCTTGAGGCTTTAAAGGGAAATCCCGATTTGATTTTGTTAGATATCAATATGCCGGAAATGGACGGCATCGAGGTCTGCAAAAGAATACGGAACCAGGTAAATGTGCCGATTGTTTTTCTGACGGCCAAGATAGAGGAACAGGATCGGGTAAACGGGCTGATGGCAGGGGGAGACGACTATATTATGAAGCCTTTTGGCATGGATGAGCTTCATGCAAGGGTAGTTGCCCATTTAAGGAGAGAGGAACGGGGAAGAGACAAAAAGCAATTGAAGTCTGCAGGGGAGTTCCTCATTAATTTTTATGACCGCAAGGTATTTGCAGGGGAAAAGGAAATCGTTTTTACCAAAACGGAATTTGATATCATAGAATTTTTATGCAGTAATAAGGGCAGGATTTTTGACAAGGAGACCATTTATGAAAGGCTCTGGGGATTTGACAAGGATGGGGACAGCGCTATCATTATGGAGCACATCAGAAGGATACGAAGTAAATTTGCAAAGGAATCGGATGTAAATGTCATAGAGACCGTTTGGGGAGTGGGATATCGATGGGTATTGTAGAGAAGTGGGCGGTAAGATGGAATAAGAGGACTATGTGGAAGGAGAAGCGGAAAGGATACGGGGAAATGAATGAGAGCAGGGGCAGAAAGAGTGGAAGAAAAGTAAAAAAGAGCCTGAAGATGGCGCTATTCATGTATATTGTGGCAGGAATCGTGGCTATTGTCATAGCCTGTATTCTGATTCTTAATTATTTTGAAAGCTGGCAGGAAATGATTCGTACTACGGCAGGATTCACGGAAAAGGAAGTGCTGACCGCCCTGCATACCGTATATACGCTGGAAACGACCAGAGTTTCTGATGAAGTAATAAGACAGCTTGCCATTTTGGATACGGTACAGATGTTTTCCGTTTTTATCTGCATTGTTCTTGGAATTGTGATCGTCAGCAGGCTTTACTATAAAAAGAAACTGGAAATGCCTTTGGAAATTTTGAAACTGGAAATAGAGTGCATTGGAAGGGATGATTTAAATTTTGACTGCAGCTATTACAGCGGAGATGAAATGGAAGAAATATGCACTGCGTTTAATCATATGAGGCTTCAGCTCATTAAGACCCAGGGAAATCTATGGAAGCTTTTAGAAAAGCAGAGGGAATTAAATGCTGCATTTGCCCATGATATCAGAACGCCGGTAACCGTTATGAAAGGGTACAGTCAGATGCTTTTAAAATTTTATCCGGAGGGTAAAATTTCGGAAGAGAAGCTTTTGGAAACGTTACAAATGATTGACAGACAGGCAGACAGGCTGGAGCGTTTTTCCGATACCATGAAGGAAATCCATTCATTAGATGAATGGCAAATAGAAAAGAAAATTACAACCATGAAGGAACTAATGGAAAAGCTCTCCGCCAATTTAAAGGGGATGGCAGGAGGAGAAAGGAAGACCTTGGCAGCTTATGACGGGGAAGGGGAGCAGACCTTATATTGTGATATGCATTTAATTGAAGAGGTGGCGGATAATCTCTTTGCCAACGGCTTCAGACATGCAAAGGAAACGGTGGAATTGAAAGGAAGCATTTGTGAAGGGACGCTGTATCTCTATGTAAAGGACGACGGCGCCGGTTTTTCCGGGGAGGCACAGGAAAGAGCCATGCGCCCTTATTTTACTACGGATAAAGAGCATTTCGGGATGGGATTGACCATTTGCAAAACTTTGTGCGGAAAGCATGGAGGAGATTTGGCAATAACCAATTCCATTGACGGGGGTGCGATCGTGTGCGCTATGTTTGATTGTCAGAAGTAAAGGTCAAACGAATGTGGGAAAGCTAAAGACATGGGAGAAAGAAGATTTCCGAAAGGATAGGAAAAGAATAGGGAATTGAAATCTAAAATAGCCTTTAGAAGGATGAAAATCCGGAAAAGAAAGGAGCTTTTGCAGCATATGGAAACAGAAATCAGACTGGAAGGGGTTTGCAAATATTATGGAAAGAAACAGGCTCTTAAGGATGTGACTATGACCATTCCGTCGGGAATGTTCGGGCTTTTAGGACGAAACGGAGCCGGGAAAACAACCTTGATGAAGATCCTCGCCACGTTACATAGGGCGGATGTGGGGAAGGTAAGCGTTTGCGGCGTGGATGTGAAAAACAGTGCCGAAATCCGCAGTATGACGGGATATCTTCCCCAGGATTTTTCCATGTACGGAAATATGGGCGCTTATGAGGCCATGGATTATCTGGGCACTCTGTCGGGATTATCCAAAGGGGAAAGAAAGAAAAGAATTCCGGAGCTTTTAGAAAAAGTCAATCTTTCCCATAATTACCGGACAAAAGTTAAGGCTATGTCCGGCGGCATGAGAAGGAGGCTGGGAATTGCCCAGGCGATTTTAAATAATCCTAAAGTGTTGATCGTAGACGAACCCACGGCGGGTCTTGATCCGGAGGAGCGGGTGCGCTTCCGCAATCTCCTTTGTGAAATCGCAGAGGAGAGAATCGTCATTTTGTCTACCCATATTGTTGGAGATGTGGAGGCAACCTGTGAAAATATCGCAGTGCTGGATGAAGGAAGTTTGAAATTTGCAGGAACGGTAGAGGAGCTTCTTAACATGGCAGAGGGAAGGATTTATACTGCCGAGGTTTCCCGCATGGAGTTAGAGAAGATAAAAAAGGATTATATTGTTACCGGGATGCTAACCAAGGGCAGTATGGTGGATGTGAGATTTGTGTCAGAAGAAAAGCCCTTTGAAGGGGCAAAAAACTGCGAACCCAACGTAGAGGATGCTTATTTATATCTGATGAATGAGAAAGGCGGGGAGACAGTATGCTTATAAGCTTGATCAAAAAGGAATGCTCTATGTGGATGAAGAGTATTGTATTCTATGCATATGTGATTATTCTGATCGTATTTTATGTCTCCCAGCTGGAAGGCGGAGAGCTTATCAGAAAGCCGGAACCGGGAGGAGATGACTACGGATATATTTATTCCGATGACGAGAATATTATTATGAACGGCACCTTAAAGGATCTGGTCTGTGATTTTGAAAGCGAAAGAGATTTTGCCACCTATCCTGTGGGATTTTATAAGTCGGTAACCCTGTCTGAAGGAGAGCGGGAGCAGCTTGCATCATGTATCTCCAGACTTTGTAAAATGAGCCGTGAGGAATGGGAACAGGCTCTTGTGGAATATTCTGCAGGATATTCTGTGGAATATGACGAATTGGGAAGAGAAACGGTAGAGGAAAAAGTACCATGGCCCATTGTAGTACCTTCCGACATGACCTATGAGGAGTTTGAAGCGATCATGGAAGAGGTGTCAGACATTATAGGACCCGGCAACAATTATGAAAAAGAAAATCTAAAAGAGCATGCGGAAGTGAAGATGACCTATGAACAGGCTCTTTTGGAATATGATAATATTTTATACAAGGATAAGGTAAGCGGAGCCTATGCCAGATTGTTTTGTGATTATATCGGAATTATATTAGGACTACTGCCGGTTTTCTTTGGCACGGCAAGAGTATTAAAGGATAAAAGAAGCCAGGTAAAAGAGGTTGTTTATGCCAAGAAGGCGGGGACGGCTGCAATTGTATGCTCCAGATATCTGGGGATTGTGATCATGATATTCCTGCCGGTTCTGCTGCTTTCTTTTTTGCCTATGTCAAAAGCCGTATTTGTAGCCAAAACGGCGGGAGTAAAAGTTGATTATCTGGCCTTTGTGAAGTATGCCGCAGGCTGGCTCCTTCCCACTGTTTTGTTTGTAACGGCGTTTTCTTATGCCATTACGGAGCTGACAGAAGGATTTTTGGCAATTTTAGCCGGCATGGTGGTGTGGTTTACAGCGCTCTTTTCATCCGTTACCTTACAATGGGCAGGATGGAATCTCATTCCCAGATTTAACAGCTTGGGGGAATATAATCTGTTCTTATATTTGCGCCCACAGCTTGTGGCAAACCGGATATTTTATACGGTTTTGGCTCTGATGCTTTTGGGACTGACCTTAACGGTCTATGCATTAAAACGGAAAGGAGTTCTGAAAAATGGAAAAGTTTCTGAAAATCTCGGCAGTTAACTTTAAATACAACCTCCTTCCCCATCTGCTTGTCAGCATGCTCTTATGTCTGGCGGCCCCGCTTTTTATAGGGACCAGAAATCTGGATACCTATCAGGTGGCAAAAATCATGGAGGCCTATTTGTGTTTACTGGGAATCATTTTGTTGATTCCCGTATTTATACCGGATATGAACAAAGACATCAGGGATTTGATCGCCAGTAAAAGAATGCCCGTGTATTCCCTTCATATCATCAGAACTCTTTGGGCGTTATTTTTTCTGGTGCTTATGAGTCTGGCATTTCTTGGGGTTTTGAAAGGAGAAAACTGTGCCTTTGATTTTGGTGAAATGTTTTATACGGTCATGGCAAACGCTTTGTTTTTGGGAGGCATGGGGATGTTTGTTTTTGCGCTTTTTGATCAGGCGGTCTTTGCTTACATGATTCCGTTAGTCTATTACGTCATCAATTTCGGAGGGCGTAAGCATTTTGGGAATTTTTATCTTTTTTCCATGCAGGTGGGACACTTTACGGAAAAACATTATCTTCTTGCAGGCGGTTTGATTTTCATGGCCGGGGCTGTTTTGTTAAGAAAAATTGTAACTTCCTTTTCTTTTGTGTTATCATAAAAGAAATTCTCTTGTACAAAAGAGAGTGAAGGGGGAGTTCTTATAGTGTCTGATATTACAACATGAATATTCCTGTTCGGACTTTTGGCAACGCCGGTTATTCTTCTTATTATTGATATGGTTTTGGGAGTCAGAAAGCAAAGAAGCCTGATTTTTGAAATAATTGCTTTTGGGGTGGACTTCTGCTATATGGCATTATGCTGGGAGATATGGGATCCTCTTGTATACAGCCAGCCTATTAACAGATGGATGGTTTTTGCATCTGCGCATGAACCGGTAAGCAGAGATCATGCAGCGACCCTGATCGTCATTGCCGTCATAGGATTTTTTTCGTATCTTATTTTGAAATATGCAGGGAAGCATCTGGCGCCTTTGGCAAAGGTATTTTGTATCGGAGGAATTTATGGCGGAGTCATTGTCAATGTGTTGTTTTTGGTGCAGCTGTTGTGCGGCGCAAGGCCTATAGACATTTCCCCGGGGAAGGTAATCAGTGAAAACATTGTATACATTTTATGTGAATGTATTGTTCCCGTTTTGATGAAAAGCCGGAAAACAGGATTTGCAGCCAGTATCTGCTTTTAGAAAATAAAATGATGAATCATGGCAGCGTGGTTTCCGATTAAATTTCCAAACAAAGGATGTTTTCCGATATACCCCGCAGATTTTGCTTATATTGATTACAAAGGTCATTATAAAGCGTAGAGCTTTATAGTGGCTTTTTTCACGAAAAAATAAGGGAAGCATTTTTATCTGTGTATCAATATGCATATAAAAATGAAAATATTGCCATACTAGACAAAAAAGAAAAAGAAGGTCTGATAGGATGAAGTATATTTGTACAGTCTGTGCCTACGTCTATGATGAAGAGCAGGGAGACCCGGAAAGCGGCATTGCGCCGGGAACGAAATGGGAGGATGTGCCCGAAGACTATTTATGTCCCTTGTGTAAAGTGGGAAAAGAATATTTTGAAAAACAGGCGGATTAGAGGAGGAGTCAGGTGAAAAACAGCGTTACATTACCAATTACCGATGAAAACGGCTATTATGAAATCCGTCTGGAGAGCATCGGAGGCTTAGGAGCCAATTTGTGCGGGAAAATGTTAGGAGAACTGGGACTTAAGTATTTAGGCTTAAACAGCGCCAGCTTTTCCAGCTACGGCTCGGAAAAAACAGGAACGCCGGTTAAGGGATTTATCCGCTACAGCGGGCCGGAGGTGGACATACGCATCCATTCACCCATCAAAAAGCCTCATCTTTTGGCGGTGTTTCACAGCGCCCTTTTGACAGACGCTTCTGTTTTAGAAGGATGCGGAAGCTATACGGATATTATTGTCAATACGGTAAACGGAAAAGAACAGGAAGGCTTTTTAGCGCCGGAAAAATATCACGGCGTTTATTTTGTGGATGCCCAGAAAATTGCCATTGAAACCAAATCCCGTGTAAACGTGGTTATGCTTGGAGCTATGGCGAAGGTTATGGGCTTTGTGGAGCTGGAGGCTTTAAATGCCATATGTGAAGCGTCCCTGGGGAAAAAATATCCTGCGGCCCTTTCCGGTAATCTGGAAGGAATCAAAAGAGGCTTTGAGGAAGTAAAAAAGGCAGCAGATCAATATTTAGACGGCAAAAGCAGGCAGGCGGAAAGAAAAGCAGGGAGGGAAGCAGAAACGGTGGAAGGCACTTTGGATGTTCCCGTATGGGGCTATGAGACCGCTCCCATAGGCGGCGTCAATCCCAATTACGGAAACAGCGTGGTCAATGACCTGTCTCCTTCCAGACAGGGTTATTTTCCTATATTTATTCCGGAAAAATGTATTAACTGCGGTTTGTGCGACACAACCTGTCCCGATATGGTATTCCAATTTCAAAAGGGAGAATTTAAAGGCAGGGAAATGATGATAAATAAAGGGCTGGACTATTACCACTGCAAAGGCTGCTTAAGATGTGTGGATGTATGTCCGGTACAGGCTTTGGTAAGCGGCGTGGAGGCGGAGCATCCCGGCAAGGAATATTTCATGCCCAATCAGGAGCTTTTGAGAAGTCCTGTAAATTATGAAAAAGCGGGACCGGACGGCTATGTCACGTCGGAGTCCTATTTAACAGAACAACGCATGAAGGGAGGAGAGGTTTAATATGCAGGAGTGTGAACAGGTAATGGAGTTTGCAAGCGGCAACGAAATGGCTTCCATGGCAATCAGGCAGATAGGCTATGATTTGATGGGGTATTATCCCATTACGCCCTCCACCCAGATTGCCGAAAATCTGGACTTAATGAAGGCAGAAGGGAAGACGGATCTTATCATGATCGCCGCGGAAGGGGAACACAGTGCGGCGGGAATCTGCTACGGGGCGGCTGTAGGAGGCGGAAGGGTAATCAATGCTACCAGCGCCAACGGACTGCTCTATGCCATTGAACAGTTCCCGGTACAATCGGGAACCAGATATCCCATGGTCATGAACGTGGCATGCAGGACCGTATCAGGGCCTCTTTCCATAAAAGGAGACCATAGCGACATTATGTATCTGTTAAATGCGGGATGGCCCATATTGTTTGCCCATTCCTCCCAGCAGGTTTATGACTTTAACATTGTGGCGTTGAAGCTGGCGGAGGCCATTAGGCTGCCTGTAGCGGTAGCTTATGACGGTTTTTTTACCAGCCACCAGAAAAGAAGGTGTATGCGCTTTGAGCGGGATGAAGACGTCAGAGCTTTTATAGGGGAAAAAAAAGAACCCTATCCGTTTCTTGATTTAGAGCATCCCATAACCGTAGGCGCATATATGAACGAGCCGGATTTGATCAATAACCGATACCAGCTTTATCTTGCCATGGAAGAAGCAAGAAAGGTTTTGCCAAGGCTTTTTGCGGAATACGGAGCACTTTGCGGGAGAAACTATGAATGGTGCGAGGGGTACTGCCATGAAGATGCGGAAACAATCCTGGTACTGTTAGGTTCTTCTTATGACACGGCAATGGTGGCGGTGGACAGATTGCGTGATAAGGGGAAAAAAGCGGGCATTCTTACCTTAGAAGCCCTGCGGCCTTTTCCGGAGCAGGAAGTGGCGAAGAAGCTTGGACATGCATCCCGTATCCTGATTGCCGACAGACAGGACAGCTACGGGGCGTTAGGCGGAAATCTTTCTATGGAAATACGTGCCGCACTGCAAAAGTACGGTTGCGTGGGAAAGGTAAAAAACCTTGTCTATGGATTGGGCGGTAAAGATTTTTACGTAGAGGACGCCCTTGCCATGTTTGAAATTGCAGAAAGTGAAAATGAGGAATTCCCTGCTTATTACGGTGTGGAGAAAGGAAGTCCGGAAAAAGCGGGAATGGAGAAAACGCCGTTTTTTGCGCCTCTTTGCAGGGAAAAGACCCAGATTTCGGCAACAATCGTAAAGGAAGAGAAAAGATGCGAGCCGGAAACGGAAAGAAAAGCGGAGCAGGAGAATAAAGCGGCGAAAGTAAGTGAAAGGATAAGGGATTGTAAGCAAGTGACAGGCGGACAGATCAATCAGACAGCGGCTGTTCCAAAGCGTCTGGCGCCGGGACACGGGGCCTGTCCGGGCTGCGGCATTCCCGTTAATGTCAATATGCTCCTTCGTGCCATTGAAGACCCGGTTGTTTTGCTGTTCCAGACCGGCTGCGGCATGATCGTAACAACTCCCTATCCAAAGACCAGCTTTAAGGTTCCCTATCTGCACAATCTCTTTCAAAACGGTGCCGCAACATTAAGCGGGCTGGCGGAAATTTGCTACAGAAAGCAGGAAAAGGGAGAAATTCCCAAAGGGGATATCGTATTCATTATGGTAAGCGGGGACGGCGGCATGGATATCGGTATGGGTTCCGCCCTTGCCACGGCTCTCAGAGGACACAGAGTGCTTTTGTTTGAATATGACAACGGCGGTTATATGAATACGGGCTATCAGCTGTCTTATTCCACGCCCAAAGGAGCCAGAAGCTCCACCTCCCATGTGGGAAGCTGTCAGTACGGAAAGCATTATTTCCATAAGGATATGCCGGGACTTATGGCCGCAGCAAACATTCCCTATGTGGCGACGGTGGCGGAATCCAATCCTGCGGACTTTATAAAGAAGGCGGCAAAGGCGGCGGATTACGCAAAAAAAGAAGGCTGCGCCTATGTAAAAGCCATTTCCGCCTGTCCCTTAAACTGGAACGATGCGCCCAATAAAGAACGCCGGGTAATTGAGGCGGCGGTAAATTGCTGTTATTTCCCTCTTTATGAGGTGGAACGAGGCATTACAACCCTGAGTTATGATCCGAAACAGAACGGCAAAAAGATTCCTGTTTTGGACTGGCTTTCCATGATGGGCAGGACAAAGCACTTGAAAAAAGAAGAATACAAAGAAGTGGTAGACTCCCTGCAGGAAGAGGTTGACAGACGTTTCCGATGCCTGCAGGCAAAGTCGGAAAGTCCTTATTTATAAGCTTTAAAATATTAAAATTATAAAGGACTCAAAATGTTGTGCCGGGAAGAGGTTGACCATAAGACGATTCTGCAAAATAAAGCGAATGTATTTTGTGGGAAAATATGGGAATAATAGAATAGAAAATCCTATAGTGGTTTAAAACGAAACGGGGTAAGCCGTTCCCGTAAAAAAGAAGGAGGAAGCAAATGGCAGTTGATTTTAAAAGCAGTGAAACAAAAGATAATTTAATGAGAGCTTTTGCAGGGGAAAGCCAGGCGAGAAACCGGTATACCTTTGCCGCAGGAGTGGCGAAGCAGCAAAAGCAGCAGGCAATCGGGCAGGTATTTATCTTTACCGCCGACCAGGAAAAGGAGCATGCGGAGATTTTTTATAATCATCTGAAGGAACTGGCAGGAGAAAACATTCATATAGACGGCGCGTATCCGGTGGATCTGACGGATGATCTGGCAAAGCTTTTAAGGATGGCGCAGCACAACGAATATGAAGAACATGATGATGTGTACAAAAATTTCGGCGATAAGGCAAAGGAAGAAGGCTTTATGAAGGTTGCAAATTCCTTCTATATGATTGCGGAAATCGAGAAATTCCATGGAGACCGTTTCGGAAAATTTGCCGAATATTTAGAGCAGAATAAGCTTTTTATTTCCGATGTGAAAACGGGCTGGATCTGTTTAAACTGCGGATATATTTATGAAGGGGAAAAAGCGCCGGAAATCTGTCCCGTCTGTGAGCACGACCAGGGCTATTTTATCAGACTGGAGCTTTCGCCCTTTGCAGAAGGAGGTAAATAAGGATGAAGCCTGTATTTTTGAAATGTGAAGACACCGTTTTTTATTTGGCATGGGGAAGTAAGGAAGAGGCGGTAAAATGCTTGCAGCCTTCAGGAGGCATTCTTGACAGCTCCATGTCGGAGGGAGCGGGAGAAAAACATCTTCCCGTAGTAGAATGTAACGGCAGCAAAGTCTGCGTCCGGGTAGGCAGCGTGGAACATCCCATGACAAAAGAGCACAGCATTCAGTGGGTGTTTTTGGAAACAAAGAAAGGCGGACAGTTCGCATACCTTTCTTCGGATGAAAAACCGGAAGTGGAATTTTCCTTATCAGAAGGAGACAAGGCTGTAGCGGCATATGCCTATTGCAATCTTCACGGATTCTGGAAGACGGAGATCGGATAGGGAGAAGCAACGCATTCCTGCCGGTATTGTATAAAATCCGGTTGAAACGGCAAATATATAGTTTTTCCATGAGGGAATAAGCCAAAGGAGCGTTTTCTTTTGGCTTATTTCTTTATGTTTTGCGGTGCAAAAATATGGAAAAAACCCATGACATATTGTAGAATGGGTATAGACAATCGAGAAAATTAAAAGCGGTCATTTTTCTTACAGACTGCTTCTGAATTTTCGTAACTACCTGTCAACGGAAACAATAAAATCTATATAGCAGGAGGTACATCGTATGGGCAGATTAGAAGGAAAAGTAGCAGTTATTACCGGAGGCAATTCGGGGATCGGGGCAAAAGCGGCTGAGCTGTTTGCAAGAGAAGGAGCAAAGGTAGTCATTTCTGCCAGAAGGGAAGCGCAGCTTTTGGAAGTGGAAAAAGGAATACGGGAACAGGGTGGAGAAGTCATGAGCGTGACCTGTGACATTTCAAAGTCGGAGCAATGTGCGGCCCTGATTGAAAAGACCGTGGAAAAATTCGGAACCGTTGATATTTTAGTAAATAACGCAGGGGTGCTTGACAGCGGCATTGAGGCGGTGGAAAAGGTTTCCGATGAGACCATTGATTATCTTATTGACATCAACACAAAAGGAACGATCTATGTGACGAGAGAATGTGCCAAGGTAATGCTTTCAAAGAAATCCGGTTCTATTGTCAATGTATCCAGTGTGGCGGGATATTGCGGCAACGGCGGAGCCGCTTATGTGGCAAGCAAAGCAGCGGTTATCGGACTTACCAAAAACATTGCCATGAGAAGCGCGGCCTTGAATGTGCGCTGCAATGCGGTGTGTCCCGGAACGGTGGTAACGCCCATGACCATGAGTTTAAAGAAGGATGAACTGGATGCGGATATGTTTTCCGCCATGAGCAAGCATGCGGACAATTCTCTTCCGCCCTGTATGCCTGATGAAGTGGCCAATGTACTGTTGTTTTTAGCTTCCGATGAATCGTCGGCAGTAACAGGTCAGGTCATGGTAGTGGATCATGGAGCGGATTTGTAGAGCATAAGCAGCCGGAACATAGAGTCAGAAACCAATGAAGAAGGAATGTTTTGTGAAAAAAATACCCTGGAAAAAGCTTTTAACCGCCTTCGCCCTGTTTCTCTGTTATGTGGTTTTAGGAGCAGTCATTCCCTTTATAAAGCAACCTGGTGTCAGTGAAGAAACCATAGCGGATTTTAATGCGGAGGATTTTTACGGAGAGGAAGAGGCATTGGAGCGGGCGGCGGTTATTTCCGATAATGAGGACGCCTTAAAAGAAAGGATTCGTCTGATTTCAGGTGCGAAAGACAGCGTGGTTTTGTCTACCTTTGAATTTGATGCGGATGAAAGCGGCAAAGATATGCTGGCGGCCCTTATGGCTGCCGGGGAAAGGGGAGTAAAGGTTTCCATCCTTGCAGACGGATTTCCGAGCCTCCTTTCCATGAAAGGGAATGCCTATTTTCATGGGCTGTCCCTTATGGAAAATGTGGAAATAAAGATATATAATCCTGTTAACATTCTGCATCCATGGAAATTGATGGGACGTCTCCATGACAAATATCTGATTGTGGATGATACCGCATACATTGTAGGCGGCAGGAATACCTACGATTACTTTCTGGGAGAAGGAACAGGCTACATCAATTATGACTGGGATGTCCTCGTCTACTGCCAAAGAAAAGGCGCACCTTCCATGGAGGCTTTAAAGGCATATTATGAGCAAATCTGGAACCAGCCGGAATGTAAAACCTTTGGAGAAAGTGAATTCGCAGGGAAGCTTCTGGATGCGGAAAGCGCCGTAGAAGAACTGAAAGAACGATATGCTCTCATGCAAAAGGAGCATCCGGACTGGTTTGAGCCGGTGGACTATAAAGCGGTTACAAAACCGGTCAGGAAAATTACCCTGCTTACCAATCCCACAACCCCTTATGCGAAAGAACCGATCGTCTATTACAAAATGACCGGACTGATGCAAAGTGCAAAGGAAGAAGTGCGCTTTCATACTCCCTACATTATTTGTAACGAATGGATGCTTGAACGCATAAACGCCATCTGTACCAAGGTAGACCATGTTACCATGATGACAAATTCCGTTGCCAATAACGGGAACTTTTTTGGAGCCATGGATTATAACAGCCACAAAGGCGATATTCTGGATACGGGAGTAGCTATTTTAGAATATGAAGCAGGCGTATCCTATCACGGTAAATGCTTTATCATGGACCACGATATTACCGGTATCGGCTCTTTTAATTGGGACATGCGCAGTACTTATATGGACACGGAAATGATGCTGATCATCCACAGTGAAGAGCTGAACGAAGACATGAGAAGGGAAATGGAGCGTTACGAGAAGGAAACCCTGACCGTTCTGGATGAAAGAACATCAGTGGCGGCAAATGATTCGGCGCCTAAAGAAATATCAATAGGAAAAGGAGCGTTATTAAAGCTTCTCCAAATAGCTACAGGCTGGGCGCGGTTTCTGATGTAAAGCCATATCCGTATGGGCGGCAGATATAAAAAATTAATTGCGTTATGGCTTCAACCAATGTTGTCCCATGGGTTCTTGCAAGAATCCCATAGAAAGGAGTTTTCCAAAACCAATGACAAACGTTGCAATTATAGAAGACGACAAAGGCTTAAATAACGGCATTGTCCTTGCCCTAAAGCAGGAGGATTATCGCTTTTACCAATACAGCGCCTTAAAAGAAGCCAACAATATAGAAGATATGGACTTAGTCATTTTGGACATTAACCTTCCGGACGGAAACGGCTTTGACTTTCTAAGAGAACTCCGTACCCATTCCGACGTACCTGTTATCATTCTGACGGCAAACGATTTGGAAACCGATGAGGTTATGGGCCTGAATCTGGGAGCGGACGATTACATGACAAAACCATTCAGCCTCATGGTGCTCCGGGCAAGGATTGAAAAGCTTTTGAATAAAAAGAAGGTTGTGCAGAAGCTGTGGCAATTTGGCAATCTGGAACTGGACTTTGAGCATATGCGTTTTTTAAAAGCAGGCATTTGTGTGGAACTTAGCAAGACGGAACAGAGGCTTTTAAGACTTTTAGTGGAAAACCACCACATTACCATGAAAAGAGAGACTCTTTTAGACCGGGTATGGAGCGACGGGGCGGAATACGTAGATGAAAATGCACTTTCCGTTACGGTAAAAAGACTTCGGGACAAGCTGGAAGAAAAGGATGCAAAGTACATACATACCGTTTACGGTATCGGATATGTATGGAAGGAACAGTAGGGAAAAGGCATGAATCTATTTAGAGACAGAAAGACGACGGACGGGCTGAACCGGATGTTAGACGATGCCATAGCGGGACGTTTTGAAGAGGGGAATTATGATGAAAGCGAGCTTTCAAAGCTGGAGGTCAAATGGAAGAGATATCTTACCTCATCAAAGCTTTCGGCACAGAAGATAGAAGAGGAGAGAAAAAGTCTAAAGGAATTGGTCACGGATATTTCCCATCAGACTAAGACGCCTTTGGCAAATATTCTCCTATATACCCAGCTTTTGGGGGAACAGCCCTTGGACAAATATGTTATGGAAATGGTAGAGGAAATCCGCAGACAGTCCGAAAAACTGGATTTCCTCATTCAATCCCTGATCAAAACCTCCAGACTGGAAACGGGAACCTTCCAGCTTTTCCCGGAAAAAAGAGATATGGGAAATCTGGCGGAAGAAGTGAAAAAAATGGCGGAGGCCAAGGCAGAGGCAAAAGGGATTGTCATAAAGACAAATGTGGCAAAGGGGGATGGGCCATCCTTTCAGGCTGTCTTTGATGAAAAATGGACGAAGGAAGCAGTATTCAATATACTGGATAATGCCCTGAAATATTCTTGGGAAGGTTCCACTGTTTTTATAAATGTCCGGGCTTACGAACTTTTTGCCTGTATTGAAATAAAGGATGAGGGCATGGGAATCGAGGAAGAGGAGATTCCTAAAATATTTGGCAGGTTTTACAGGGGAAAAGATGTCAGAAATGAAGAAGGCGTTGGAATCGGATTGTATCTTGCCAGACAGATTGTGGAAAACGAAAACGGATATATTAAGGTTATTTCCAAACCAGGAAAAGGGGCCAGGTTTCAGGTTTTTCTGCCAAGGACATAGAAATTATTTCATTGAAATATCCGATAGATTAAGGTGTGCCGATTATATGAAACAGAAAAAAAGAATTGCCATTATTTGGCAGCGATTGGGAAGGCGCATCGATTTAGGTAAGGATAAATAAATTTTGTAATTCTTTCAAAACTGTAAGATTTCAGAAAGAATGTGGAAAGAATCGCTTGTTATAGTCTATGTAAAGGAAATACATAGACTATATTTTTTGCAAGGAGAGTGAAATCATGGTTGTATTAAAAACCGACAATTTAAAGAAATTTTACGGAAAAGAAGAAAATCAGGTAAAAGCATTAAACGGCGTGAGCCTTTCCATTGAACAGGGAGAATTCATTGCCATTGTGGGAACCAGCGGAAGCGGAAAGTCTACGTTGTTACACATGCTAGGCGGACTTGACCGTCCTACGTCCGGCAAGGTGTTTGTAGATGATAAGGATATTTTTACCTTGAAGGATGAAGCGCTTACTATTTTCAGGAGAAGAAAAATCGGATTTGTCTTTCAGGCATTTAATCTGGTGCCGGTCTTAAACGTCTATGAAAATATTGTTTTGCCCATAGAGCTTGACGGAAATGAAGTGGACGGAGCTTATGTGGAGCAGATTGTAGAGGCGCTGGGACTTAAGGAGAAGAAAAACAGCATGCCCAGCCAGCTGTCCGGCGGACAGCAGCAGAGGGTGGCCATTGCCAGAGCCTTAGCGTCTAAGCCCACTATTCTGTTAGCGGATGAGCCTACGGGAAATCTGGATTCCAAAACCAGCCAGGACGTTTTAAGTCTGTTAAAGATTACGGGACAAAAATTCGGACAGACCATTGTCATGATTACCCATAATGAGGAAATCGCCCAGATGGCGGACAGAATTATCCATATTGAGGATGGTCTTATCGTAAAGGCAGGTGAGAGCCATGCTTAAGGTAAAGAATCAGAAGATTATCAGAAAAATCTCTACCCGCTCCCTGTTAGCAAATAAGAAAAAGAATCTGATCGCAGTTATGGCGATCATGTTGACCTGTATTTTGTTTACCGCTGTTTTTTGTATTGGCGGCAGCATCATGAAAAGCACGCAGGAGTCCACCTTCAGGCAGGTGGGCGGCACAACTATGGCAAGCTTAAAATGTGCTGTCCAGAAGGACTATGATATTCTGGAAAAGGATCCGGCGGTTAAAGATTTGTGCAGGAATATTCAGGTAGGACGTGCGGATAACAAAGAACTTAGTAAAGTAAATATGGAAATCAATTATGCAGACGATCTTTATGCAAAGATGTCCTTTAACTATCCGGAAACAGGGGCTATGCCTTCGGAAAGGCTGGAAATAGCGACGAGCAGCATTGTATTGGAAGCTATGGGTATTCCGCTTGAAATTGGCCAGAAGGTGCCCTTGGAAGTGAATGTTGACGGAAAGGTATACAAAGAAGAATTTACTTTGTGCGGCTTTTGGGAAGGAGATCCTGTGGCTATGGCGCAGGAATGCTGGGTTTCCAGACAGTTTGCAGACGAGGTGGCGCCTGAGCCTTCGATTCCTTTTGCTGAAAACCAATACAATTATGCAGGCTATTCCAATATTAACTTTAATTTTGCCCATAGCTGGGATATTGAAGGACAGCTTATAAAGCTGCTTGAAAGAAACGGCTATGATTTAAATCAGGTGTCCTATGGCGTTAACTGGGCTTATACTACCAGTAAGATAGACGCACAAAGCATAGCGCTGGTGGCAGGAGTGTTGATCATCATTATGTTGTCGGGATATCTCATTATCTATAATGTGTTTTATATTAACGTAACAGGGGAAATCCATGAATACGGTTTGTTAAAAACAATCGGAACCACGGCGAAACAGCTGAAGCAGCTTGTAAGGAGACAGGCGGTGCTTTTATCCCTTGTAGGCATTCCCATGGGAATGATTTTGGGTACTCTTCTGGCTAAAATTCTTTTCCCGATTATTTTAGACACCTTTTTAACTTATGAAATGGTTTTTTCCATAAATCCGATCATTTATATGGCTAGTATTATTTTTACCTTTGTAACCGTACTGGTAAGCTGTAGGAAGCCATGCCGCCTTGCGTCTAAAGTTTCTCCCATAGAGGCTTTACGATATACTGAGAATTTTACCGTTAAAAAGAAAGTGAAAAAGAGCAGAAGGGTTTCAACCTTTACCATGGCTGTTGAAAACGTGAAAAGGAGCAGAAAAAAGGTTTTCGTTGTAGTATTATCCCTTTCCATGAGCATGATTTTAGTCAACAGTATTTATAACATGGTACACAGCTTTGATATGGAGACCTATATTTCCAACAGCATCACAGGCGACTTCCAGGTTACCCACAGCACGGTCATGAATCTGGGGTCTAGCGTAAAAATATATGACGGCATCAGCCAGGAAGAGCTTGCCATGTTCCGGGAATTAGACGGAGTGGAATCCGTGGCGGCGGTATATGCCGATTACGTTTTTTCCCTTTTGGATGAGGAGGGAAAGCGGAGAGTGGAGGAGTTTGTCAACAGCCATGAAAGGATGAAAAATGATTCCTGGCTTATGGAGGAACTGGAAAACGGAGTAAAAAAAGAGGGATATTTATATGCCAACGTTTACGGAATTGACATGAATGCTTTTGAGACCTTAAGTATCTACGGAAAAGACATAAGCTGGGAGGAGTTTAACAGCGGTTCTTACTGTCTGCTGTATGAGGAAGAGGATAATGAAGAAAATTGGATGTTTGGGGAGGGCGATAAGATCACGCTGCAGACGGATGACGGAGCGGTCAAAGAATATGAGGTTTTAGCCGTTGCAAAGATACCTTACTCCCTGACTACCAGAAGCTATCCCGCTCTCGGAATCAGCCCGATTTTACCGGAAGGAGAGTATTTAGAGCACAGCTCAAAAACGGGCGTTATGAATATATCCTTAAGGGTTTTCGACGATAAAGAGGCGGAGGTGGAAAGCTTTTTATCCTCCTATACAGAAAATGGGAAGGATGAGCTTGTCCATGTTTCCAGACAGACTTATGTCGATCAATTTGAAGACTTTGTATCTATGTTCTGGATCGTGGGAGGGGCGTTGAGCTTTATTCTTGCTCTTATAGGAATATTGAATTTTATCAATGCCATTGTGACCGGTATTCTTACGAGAAAACAGGAATTTGCCATGATGGAAGCGGTAGGAATGACCAGAAAGCAGCTTCGTGCCATGCTGGTGTTTGAAGGGCTTTTATATGCGGGGCTTACTATTGGGTTTTCGCTTACGGTAGGAAATACAATCTGTGGGTTCCTTGTGAATATGGCAGCGGGAATGTTCTGGTTCTTTAAATATTCTTATGTGATTTGGCCGGTTCTGGTCTGCGCACCGGTGCTGGTGGCGCTGGCGGCATTGATTCCTTACGGGGCTTATGGACAGATGAGTAAGGATAGTATTGTGGAGAGATTGAAGCTGATTGAGTAGGAGAGACGGGGCGTGTGCCGGTCTTTGGAAAGTAATTGCGGCTCGACAGGGAGGTCGTTAGTAGAGATTGTGTTGGGCGGACTGTGGATGGGGTAAGGTATGGGGAGATGATGGAAGGAAAAGTGGTATGGTTAAAAAGTTGAAAAGTGGATGTTTTAATCATTCCAATTTGAGGGTATGATGCTTGTAAAGTAAATAAAAGGGATGTAGAAGGAATAAACTTGCGGCTTTGGTTTCTTTTAGTCCTAAGGAGGAGAAAAATGAATACACAGAATAAAACGATGAGAATTGTACTTGCAGGGTTGTTTGCGGCGCTGACTTGCGTGGCAACTATGATTATCAGGATTCCTACATTTAAGGGATATGTTCATATCGGGGATTGTATGGTTATCGCGTCAGGCGTTATTTTGGGACCGGTAGCGGGCGGCCTGGCAGCGGGAATCGGCTCTATGCTGGCGGATTTGCTGGGTGGCTATTATATTTTTTCGGTAGCGACTTTTGTGATCAAATTTGCGGCGGCTTTTGGGGCGGGGGTTGTCTTTTCCGCATTCTGGAGGGTGTTTAAAAAGTACAGTCTGCCGGGAACGGTTCTTGCAGGGGTGGCGTCGGAGGTGATCGTTGTTCTGGGATATTTTGTGTTTGAAATCTTTTATGAAGGTTTTGCGGCGGCTGTTGTGGAAATTCTTCCAAATTGCGTACAGGGTGTTACCGGATTAGTATTGGCGGCAGTGCTGACGCCGGTTTTGTTGCAGATTCCTACGGTAAGAGATGTCAGGGTAAATTTGAAAATGAAGAAAACCACGTTGAACTCCTAGTTTATAAAGGCTTTGTTATGGTTTTGGAATGTGTAGAAGAAGGGCTTTGAATTTACAGGAGATAGAAGAGGGTCTTTTATCGGAACGGAAAAAAGAGTAGGAATGAAGTAAAGTATGGAAAAGAAAAGGATAGGTAAAAGTGAAACGAAAGTTTTGGGCTTTTACCTATCCTTTTCTTTTTGATATTTATTTTGATGTAGTTGCCGGAGATTAATCGGTAAATTGGTTATAAACCGATGTGTCATAAATGCCGATTTGCAAAAAATTCAATTTGTTATATATGATGTTAAATCAGCACTTTGGAGAGGAAATCCTTTAACCTGTCGCATTTGGGATTTGCAAAAATTTCTTCCGGGGTGTTTTCTTCCACGATTTTACCGTCATCCATAAACAGCACCCGGGAACCGACTTCTTTGGCAAAGCCCATTTCGTGGGTTACCACTAGCATGGTCATGCCGGATTTGGCAAGGTCTTTCATAACCTCTAATACCTCGCCTACCATTTCCGGATCTAAGGCGGAAGTGGGTTCGTCAAAAAGCAGTACGTCGGGCTGCATGCACAATGCCCTTACAATGGCAATACGCTGCTTTTGACCGCCGGAAAGCTGATTGGGATAAGCCTGGGCTTTTTCTTCCAGTCCTACGCGTTTTAGGTATTCCATAGCCATTTCTTTGGCTTCTTCCTCGGGCATTTTCAGAAGCTTTATGGGAGCTAAGGTCATGTTCCGCAAAATTGTCATATGGGGGAACAGGTTAAAATGCTGGAAAACCATACCGATTTTCTGGCGGTATAGATTGATGTCAGCATGTTTATCCGTAATGTCTTTATTTTCAAAAAGGATAGTGCCTTTTGTGGGTTCCTCCAGTAAATTCAAAGAGCGTAAGAAGGTGGATTTGCCGGAGCCGGAAGGTCCGATAATTACCACGACTTCTCCCTTTTTGATTTCGGTACTGATGTTTTTTAATACGGAAAGCTTGCCGAAAGATTTACAGAGATTGTCGATCCGGAACAGCGCTTCCCCGTCTTTTATTTCGCTATGGGTTTCGAAAGCGGTTGTATTTTTATCGTTCACTGCTTCTCAGCCTCCTTTCAAGCTTCTTTACAAGTGCCGTCAATATCATGACCATGCACAGATAAACCAGGGCAACGGCAATTAAGGGAAGGAACGCTTCATATGTAACGCTTCGGATGATATCGCCGCCGCGGGTCAGATCCATTAATCCGATGTAGCCGCAGATAGAGGTTTCTTTTAAAAGAACAATAAACTCATTTGCCAGGGCAGGCAGTACGTTTTTGAAAGCCTGGGGCATAATGATATATACCATGGTAGAAGAATAGGAAAATCCAAGGCTTCGTCCCGCCTCAAACTGTCCCTGATCGATGGACATAATGCCGGAGCGGACGATTTCCGCTACATATGCTCCTGAGTTGATGCCGAAGGATAAAATCGCCACAACAATTTTGGTTACGGGAGCAGTGGCAAATATAACGTAATACATGATTAAAAGCTGGACCATAACGGGAGTTCCGCGGATTACGGTCAAATAAACATTACAGATAGCGTTCAATACCTTTAACTTTCCTGTTTTATCATAGGTGGACCGGATAATGGCCACCAGAAATCCCAGTATAACGCCTAAAAGAACCGCAAACAGAGTAATAAGAAGGGTGGAACCCAGCCCTTTTAATAAATATTGATAACGGTTATCATCAACAAAGCATTGTATAAATTTCGCTTGAAAGGAACTTAATCCCAGAGAAATGGAATTTTGTGGTAAAATAAGCAAATTTGATAAGTCCAAGTGATTCTCCTCCTGACAGTAATTGTAAAAAGGCCGTAGCGGAAGCTACAGCCCTTGTACATCATATCACATTTTCGTATTGTTGGAAATAAAATATTTACTTCCTGACGATAATAACCTGTGTTGCAGTTGTGTATGTATCCGTAAAGTCAATGTTTTTCAGACGGTCCTCGGTAACAGTCATGCCTGCTGCACCAAAATCAGCCTTGCCGGACTGAACGGCAGTGATAATGGAATCAAATTCCATATCCTCGATAACCAGTTCATAACCTAACTTATCGCAGATGGCTTTTGCAATATCAGCGTCGATACCCACGATTTCGTTGTTGGAATAATACTCGTAAGGCTCAAAAGCGGCATTGGTTGCCATAACCAGTCTGCCATTAGTATATTCGGTGCCTTCGGGTGTTTCGTAAGGGCAGGTTCCTTTTGTATCATCTCCGATATAGTTGGAAATGATCTGGTCTAAGGTTCCGTCAGCCTTTAATTCGGCTAAAGCGCCGTTAAAAGCGGCTGTCAAATCCTGATTGTCCTTGTTTATGCAGATCGCATATTCTTCAACAGCGAATTCTTCATCTAAAATTGTCAGGTCATCATTTTTTTCCACAAAAGCCTGAGCGGGCTGGCTATCGATGATAACGCAGTCGATCTTGCCCTGCTTTAACGCCAGAATAGCGTCGTTTCCTTTGTTGTAACGCTCAATGGCAGAGCCTTCCTCTTCATAATCGGTAGCGTAAATATCTCCCGTTGTACCAAGCTGTACGCCGATTGTCTTTCCGGGCAGGTCGTCTACGGAAAAAACAGTGTTTTCAGCTACACCGCCGCCGCATGCGCACAGGGATAATGCCAAAGCGCCGATTAATCCTGCAGAAAGAATTTTTTGAAATTTTTTCATGGTTGTTCCTCCTCTTTTCATAAATACATTTCTGGGTTATTATAACAGAGTGGGAAAATTGACGCAATATGAAAAATGCCGAAAGAATTATATTTATTGTATAATTTTGCGGGATGGCTGGACGATGATGTGGTAGTGAGGCGTAGTAAAATACAAATTGAGCAATAAATGACGGAGGTATCTGGATGGTTCTTGAATTGTTAGAGGAAAGTATGATTGTAAAAATATATGAAGAAAGGATGCCAAAGGATTTTGCAAAGGGAGAAATAAAACCTCTTGCCAGAATATTGGAATTGCGCGGACAGGGGAAGTATTTCTGCTATGGGCTTTATGACGAGGGGGAATTTGCAGGGTATTGCTTTTTGGTTGTTTCTAAGGAGCAAGATGCTGTTTTGCTAGATTATTTTGCCATTTCCAAAGAGCTGCGGGGGAAGGGCTGCGGCAGCATCTGTCTCAGTCTGTTAAAGGCGGAAATAGAACGGAGGAGCTTTGGAACATTGATTCTGGAGGTGGAGAATCCCAGATTCGGAAAAGATGAAGGGGAAAGAGAACTTCGGCGCAGAAGGATAGCTTTTTATATCAGGAACGGCATGACTCTGACTTATCTTAGAATTTTTCTTTATGATGTGGAATATCTTGTGATGACAGCAAAGAAGCAGGAAATGCTTCGGACTGCGGAACAGATTTATCATACATACCAGGTGTTATTAAAACCGGACAAGATTCACACAAAGCTGAGGATTTCCACTAATATCCGTTGCTTTGCCACAGATATGGACAGGACGCTTTTAAATGAACGTGGAAAACTGTCTTTGAGGACAAAAAATGCCCTTTCAGAGGCTTTAAGGAAGGGATTTCATGTGATCATAGCCAGCGGAAGGGCTTACGATACGCTGCCAAAGGAGATTACATCCATTCCGGGTATCGAATATGCCATTTCTTCTAACGGCGCTTCTGTCTGGTATAAGGGAGAGTGCATCAGGCGGATAGTATTAAAGGAGGAGGCGGTCTTTGACCTTTTAGCGGTGTATGGAAGAGCGAAAGAGGAGTTTTTTGTCGCCATGGAAGTATTTGTTAACGGAAAGGCTTTTTGCGAGAGGGAATATTTTGATGACCCGTCGGCTTTCGGCTCAGAAAAGGCAGTGGAATATGTAAGAGGAACAAGGGCAGTAACGGACAATTTGGAAGGATTTGTGAGAGAACATATTGATGAGGTGGAAAGTATTGCTTTTATCAGTAAGGATAGGGAAAACAGGGAAAAGCTTAAACGGAAGCTGCTCTGTGAAATACCGGGGATTTCCGTTACGTCTTCCATAGAGCACCTTATAGAGATTTCAGGACAAGATGTTTCAAAGGGGGAAAGCCTGAAGTGGCTGTTAAACGAGCTTCACATTGAGCGTGAGGAATGTATGGCTTTCGGCGACGGAGATAATGATGGGGAAATGCTTTCCTATGCCGGAATCGGAATTGCAGTGGAAAACGCTTCGCAACTTGCAAAAAATACGGCAGATTTTGTGACAAAAGTACATTTTCAGGATGGCGTAGCCGTTGTTGTGGAGGAAATCTTGCAAAAATGTGTGGAAATTGATGAAATACTGTTGTAAACTGAAAGTGGCAGACAAAAGAAGGCAATAAATGATAAAATTAAAATGATTAGATCATAAACAGACAAGCCAAATACCCTTCCGAAAGCAATGTGTGGCAGAGGTCTTATAGTGCCGGAAGTGGTGGGGCGGTTGAAAGAAAAGCTTTCAACCTTGATTTGAGGGTCCAATGAACACGCAAGCATGTTCTCTTGACCCATGGAGACAAAAATGAGAAGGGGGACATAATGCATGATATTTAAATGCAAGAACTGTGGCGCCAATACAGTCTGGTCGCCGGAAAAAGACAGTATGTTTTGTCCGCACTGCGACAGCATTGACAGTGAGGAAGCGGTAAACGGCAGCGATCTGTTTCAATGTGCCGCCTGCGGTGCGCCAATGCAGCCGAAGCAGTATGACAGCGCCACCAAATGTGAGCATTGCGGCGCTTATACTATTTTTGAGGAGAGAATCAGCGGAGAATATCTGCCTCATCTGATTCTTCCCTTTAAGGTAGGCAAACAGAAGGCAAAGGAGCTGATCAAACAGGAATTTGGCAAAAAACTGTTTTTGCCTTCTAATTTTTTAAAAGAATCTTACTTAGACAAAATGGAAGGAGATTATATTCCGTTTTTCCTTTTTGACTTTGACTGCCGTTACAGATTTGCGGCAAAGGCAAAGAAAATCAGAAGGTGGACAACCGGGGATACAGAATATACAGAGACCTCCATATTCCAGATTTACCGGGATATGGATGTGGATTTCTCAAGGATTCCCGCAGATGCGTCCCTTGCTATGCCGGACGGAGAGATGGATTTGTTGGAGCCATATAATTACGGGCAAATGACAGGATTTGAGCCGAAATATATGTCGGGCTTTTTTGGGGAGAGATACAGTGTGTCAAAAGAGGCCTTAGAGCCTCGGGCGAAGCAGAAGGCGAGAAATGACGCCGGCGCGCTTATGAGGAGCAGCATTATAGGATATGACAGCGTTACACCTGAAATGGATGACTGCCAGTGCCGGACAACGGCGGAAAATTATGCGCTGCTCCCCGTATGGAATTATATTTATCGCTTTAAAGGGAAAGATTATTTTTTCAGGCTGAATGGACAGACCGGTAAACTGGTAGGGAAAGCTCCCATTTCCATAGGGAAGATGGCTGGCTATGCAGCAACGCTTTTTGGGTGTATTGTGGCAATCGGCGCGTTGATCAACGGAATTCTGGGGGTGATCTGATATGAAAAAATATTTAAAGCATTTTTGTTTTTTATTTATTGCGGTAGGCATACTCCTTGTGATATATATTGCAGTATTCCTGACAAAAAAGCCGGCGGCAGTATATGTACGTACCAATGCCCAGGAAGAGGAAAGGGTATTTGATTACGCGGATAAGCTGACGGATGAAGAGGAAGAAGCCTTGCGGGAGCTGATTGCCGAAAAAGAAGTGTTGATTGGCTGCGATATTGTTTTGGTAACGATTAATGACCCGTCAATTGATTCGGACTATGCCATAATGAATTATGCCGATGATTTTTATGATGAGAAGAAATACGGTTTTAACGCACCGTGGGGCGATGGCGCACTTTATTTGGATAATTGGGCCAACGGTTATTGTTGGTTTTCCACCTGTGGCAGGGTTGAGGACCGGTATTCCAGCCAGGATATCGACAATCTGATTGAAGAGGTGTGTCTTACCGTCAATTATGACCCCTATGGTGCATACAAAACCTACGTAGAATCCTTAAGCCGTAAGATGTCCCGACGGGGGAGCGTAGATTCTATTCCCTTTACATATGTTCTGGGAGCGGCATTTATCATAACATTTGCTTACGTTATCATAGGAGTGGCTCACAATAAAGGAAAGAAAACCACTACCGCCAATACCTACGTGGAAGGCGGTCAGCCTCTGTTTAACGACAGGAGAGATATTTTTATAACCAAGCATACCACCAGCAGGCATATTGACAGAAGCAGCGGCGGCAGTGGAGGCGGCGGAGGAGGGCACCATATTTCCTCCGGCGGACATTCTCACGGCGGAGGCGGCGGACGCCATTAAGGCAGGCTGCAGGGAATAAAATTTTGAAAACGGGATAAAAGATTCCTTTGTAAGAGGATTTACTGACGGATTTCATCAAAAGTCATGTTCAGAGCTTCGGAAATGGTGTAGCTTAGCCGTTTGATAACGGCGTCCACATCCTTGCCTGTCACATACATGTTATTTAATTCCTGAAGCATGGTGTTGGAGCATTCGTCCTGCAGCACATGCAGATCAATGGAATGGTGGGACTTTTCGGAAAAATCCTCCAGCGCATCCCATACAATAGTAGCGGCGTCCACAACCGTGGGAATGCCGATTGCGATAACGGGAACGCCCAGACTTTCTTTGGTCAGGGCGTTTCTGTGGTTTCCCACGCCGGAACCGGGATGAATGCCTGTATCGGTAATCTGGATAGTGCGGTTTAAGCGGTGGAGGGTTCTTGCGGCAAGGGAATCAATGACGATGACCATATCAGGAGAGGTCTGGTCAATGACGCCCTTGATGATTTCCGCCGTTTCCATGCCGTTTTGCGCCATGACGCCGGGGGCTAAGGAACTGATGGAATGCATGCGGTTCTTATCGTAAGCCGCTGTGCCGTATTCCATGATAATGTGCCTTGTAATGCAGAGATTGTCAATTACGTGGGGACCCAAGGAGTCGGCGGTCACATCCCTGTTGCCAAGACCGATTACGAGAATGGATTTCTCCTTTTCAAAATCCGGAATCAGATCTTTTAAAATTTCGGAAAGACGGGCGGATACCTCCCTGTGGCTTCCTTCGTCGGGAACATCCAGGGCAGGGGCCTCTATGGTAATATAGGTTCCCATAGGTTTGCCAAGGGCTTTGGCGGCATTTTTTGTGGTAATGGAAACGGTCGTGATATATACCTGATCCTCTTCATATTTTTTTTCATGTACCTCAATTCCATGAATATGAGTGGCGGATTCTTCCACGGTTTCATGGGCTTCTAAAGCCAAATCGGTTCGAATCTGTTGTATCTGCATAATCTGCCTCCTTGCGCACAAATGTCCAAGTTGTTTAAAAAGCGCAATATATCGCTTTTTCACTGGTATTTTTTCCAAAAAAAAGCGAAATATGTATTGACATCAAAAAGAGTTTCGTCTATTATAATATGCGTGTGTTCGCATTAGTCTGCCCGTGTCTGGATGAAGCGTGACACAGGCATAGAGATATGACTATTAGATAATAGGAGGTGTAGGTCATGGCTAACATCAAATCTGCTAAGAAAAGAATTTTAGTAAACAGAACAAAGGCTGAGAGAAACAAAGCGATCAAATCCGGCGTTAAGACTTCTATCAAGAAGGTTTACGCAGCAATTGATGCAAAAGATGCAGATGCAGCAAAGGAAGCATTAAAGAACGCTACTGTTGCAATCGATAAAGCGACTACCAAAGGCGTTTATCACAAGAACAATGCATCCAGAAAGGTTTCCCGTTTAACAAAGGCTGTTAACGGCATTGCCTAGTTTTTGGAATAGAGTTTTATGATTTCATGGATACTGTTATCCTGTCCGGCCCGTCATCCGTACAGGGACAGAAGTGAAAGAAAAAATATGACCGCAGTCCTTAAAGCAGGGATTGCGGTTTTTTTGACGGCATTTCCTATTCTGGCATAGACAGGCATTTTCTCTCATATATTAAATTGGTGATAACATGAGAAGAAGATGGGTAAGGAGGAAGCAGGAAGACGGACTTTTTTTTGTAGCCTTAGTCTGCCTGCTGACGCTTTTGGCATTTGGATTTAAAGAGCAGTTATTTTGCCTGGTTTATCCGGGCGTTTCTTATATTTCCGGCATTCAGACAATCGAAAAATATGAATTATGTAAACTAACCATGGCGTTTTCCAGCGGCTACTACGGTTATCTGGAGCAAAGAGACACTCCGGATATCTCTGTGGAAAACCTTGCGGGGGCAAAGGAGCTTCTTAAGGAATACGAATTGAATCCCCGGGAGATTGCGGAGGATGAGATGGGAAATGAAGGAATGGCCGGGGACGAATCCATGAGCGATGTTTTTTTATCGGAGGATGTGCAAAACGAAATAACGGCGGAAAATGAATCCGCAAGCAGGGAAAGCAAAGATTTTATACGGGCGGAAAGGGCAGCGCAGGTCATAGACTATGAAAAACTGTTGGATTTTGATTATTTAAAGAAAAACTTCTATACAGTTGATAATTCTACAGATATAGGGGCGAATTTATTGGATGCAAGAAGGATGCTGGAGTATGATGCAACCATAAGCGGGGATGCATCGAACCCACAAATCCTGATTTATCACACCCATTCCCAGGAGGACTTTGCGGACAGCATACCGGGGGATACGTCTACCACAATTCTGGGGGCAGGGGAAAAGCTGGCGCAGCTTTTAAGGGATGAATACGGCTTTCATGTCATTCATCACACAGGCGTTTATGATGTGGAAAGCAGGGATTATGCATATTCTGCCGCGGGTCCTGCCATTGAACAGATTCTTAAAGAAAATCCGTCCATTGAGGTAGTGATTGATTTGCACAGGGATGGTGTGGCGGATTCCACAAGACTTGTATCCGATGTGGGAGGGCGGCCCACGGCGCAATTTATGTTCTTCAACGGCCTTAGCTATTTAAAGAGCAAGGGGCCTGTTGATTATCTGGAAAATCCCTATATTGAAGAAAATCTTGCTTTCTCTTTCCAGATGAAGCTGGCGGCGGATGAATATTATCCGGGATTTGCCAGACATACTTATTTAAAAGGTCTTAGGTATAATATGCACTATTGTCCCAAGAGTCTTTTGATAGAAGTGGGGGCACAGACCAATACGGTGGAAGAGATTATGAATGCCATAGACCCGTTAGCTCATATACTGGCTATGGTGTTGAAGGGGGAGAAACCGGATTCTTCTGCAGCCATGTGAGAGGAATCGGCCTTGAGCTCATTATAAACCGAAAGAATGTTATTTAACGCAAAAGCGCCTCCAAAGCCAACCGCGCCAAGGCTTTGAAGGCGTTTTTTTAAATCATGTTATGAAACAAGGATGTTTCCCTCATAATCCAAACGGACTCTGTCCGCTATCACTGCAATATACTCGCTATTGCTAGGCCTTTTAGGTACCAAAGCAGAGGAATATCCGAAGATTTCCTCCATGACCTCGCGGCTCCCTCTTGCCCACGACGCCTCAATAGCAGTTCTGATTGCCCGCTCAACTTTTACCGGTGTTGTATTATACATTTCCGCAATCTCCGGATACAAATACTTCGTCATGCGGTTGACTGCCTCCATATCTGTAATAGAAATTAATATTGCTTCCCTGATATAGCGATATCCGCCAAGATGCACCGGGACCCCTAAACCCAGCATGATCTTAGTCACATATTTTTCCAACCCTACGCATTTTCTTATCTCGTTTGTCATAATTTGTACTCCCTCTTTTTCTCTTATACAAGATATTGTGTTTCATGCGCGGTTACGATACTAAAATAGCATTATCCTGTTTTGCTGTAAAGAATTATTCGTCGACAATTGGAATTTTTATTGCTAATCAGAATAGGAATCTCAGATATAGCTGGCAGAATGAAAGGTTTTACGGGACAATTTACGGGGATGCAGATGTGTTGAAATTAAATGCAGACAAAAAGCCAAAAAGGGAGCAAACGTGTGGAAAAGAAATTGTTAACGGTAGCAAATGAGGGAATTGGGAAAATAGTAGAGAAGATTTCTTGTATGAATGAACAAAGGGGTTTTTAAGAAAAAATACTATTAGATTCCCAAATAGCATAATTCATTCCCGAAATAAGAAAAAGAGAATTATTTTGTTATAATATTTACAGGTCTTGCTTATATCAGTAAAACATTTGGGGGAGGAGTTACAATGATAAATTTAGAAATGGGACAGCCGTTTATTCATATATTTAGGACTCCTTCAGGACATTATATTTATGATGTGAATACAAATACAATATTAAAGGTATCTAAGGATACTTATGAATATTTGGAAAAAAAGGATTACGGCAGCGCCTGTGATTTGCAGGAGGTAAAAGACTTAATAAATCAGGGGTATTTAAAATCAAATCATGTTGAAGAATCCTGTAACCCTATTACGCCATATATTCATCAATATTTGGATACAAAAGTATGTAATCTGATTTTACAGATAACACAGAATTGTAATTTGCGATGTAAGTATTGTGCATATTCAGGGTCTTATAAAAATCGAATTCATTCTAATAAGAGGATGGCATTTGAAGTTGCGACAAAGGCTATAGATTTTGTCGTTTCACACTCGGAAGATGCAGAGCAATTTTATATTGGCTTTTATGGCGGGGAACCATTATTGGAATTTCCGTTAATAAAACAGTGTGTTGATTATGCAAACAGACAATGTGAGGGAAGAAAAATTAAATATCATTTGACGACTAATGCCACACTATTCAGTAAAGAAATTATAGAATATTTAATTAAAAATAATTTTGACATTTTAATCAGTCTTGACGGACCTGAATCTGTTCATGATAAATACAGAAAGTTTGCGGCTTCATCTAAAGGGAGTTATCAAAAGGTTATAGTAAATGTCAATGAAATCAGAAAAAGTTCACAGGACTATTTTGAAAAACACATAAGGTTTAATGCGGTCTTAGATTATGAAAGCAGTTTTGAGGATGTTGCCGGTTTTTTTGTAAATGAGAATATGTTCGTAAAAGATATGTGGCAGTTATCTGAGATTAGTACAAGATATATTTGTGATACTAAGTCGGTGTCAGATACATATATTGAAGAATATGAATATACATTGTTTAAATATTATTTGTACAAACTAAAAAAAATGAAACGGACCTCAGGCACTATCTTTAATGGACAATTTGAACATTTAAAAAAATTTATGGAAAGATTTGAGAATGCAAAACAAACAAAATTACCAAAAAAATGGCATCATGGAGGTCCATGTGTGCCGGGGATTGTGCGATTGTTCGTCGATGCTGATGGAAAAATGTTTCCTTGTGAAAGGGTTAGCGAATTATCAGAAATTGCATGTATAGGGAGTGTTTATAGTGGTTGGAATTATGAGAATATATTACAAATGTTGAATTTGGAAAAAGCTACCTCAGAAAGATGCAGGAACTGCTGGGCTTATCAATATTGCACGACCTGTATTGGAGATGCAGATGGAATAACATGCATTTCCGATTCTCACATTTGCAATCATTGCAGTGAGGTTTTAAATAATGTTGAATCTCTAATGAAGGATTATGTCGTATTAAGAGAACTAGGTTACTGTTCGGAAATGGAATTTTTACATGCTTTGTATGGAGAAGAATGATGGAAGTAATGTTATATCCTTATGACAGAGAATCTTATCCTATTGTAATTTATCATGACATGATAAAAGAATTGGAAATTAAATCACTGGTTTCGCCAAGAGGATGGGGGCTGGATGGGAAAATTATTATTAATGAAAGTCAAAGTTATGTATTAAAAACTGATTATGAGCGTGAATTGTTGGCGTGTGAAGGTGTTCTATTTGTAAATTCGGCAAATAAAATATATCCAGATGATTTTGTGCTAAAAAAAATTCAATTTGCAAATAGTCAAGGCAAGAAAATATATTATGCAAGAAATGACGAGCAGGAAATTAGTTGGTTGAGGGAAAACGCTAAAAATACAGTTTTTTTCAATACGATTGATGAAGGAAAAAATGAAGACGTTTCATCCAATAAATTATTTGATATTCAAACGCCGGTTATTGGTGTAGGGGGGATGGGAGAAGAAACGGATAAATTTTTTATTCAATTGGGTATAAGAAGTTATTTAGATAAAAAGGGATACAAAGTGACGCAGATTGGCTCACGCAGCTATTGCGGATTATTTGATTTTCATTCCTTTCCCCAATATATGTTGGATATACATAGAGAAACGGATAAAATCATTTTTTTGAATCATTATCTTAAGAAACTGGAATTGAAGGAAAAGCCGGATGTAATTGTATTGGGGATTCCAGGTGGAATTATGGCAATAAACGAGAAGTGGCATAATGACTTCGGTTGTCTGGCGTATAAAGTGGCTCAAGCAGTTCCCATAGACTATTTCATTGTGTCAACATATTTTGAGGAATATGCTGAAGCTTTTTATAGAAAGCTTTCGGAACGGATATTTTATAGATATGGTTTTAAGACTGATGCATTTCATATAGCGAACCGCCGGATTGATTATGTGGAAGGAGCAGATGATTCTGCACTAAAATTTATATCCGTAGATAAAGAATTTGTTCGAAGCACTATATGCAAATATAAAAGTGATAACATTTTGAATTTACAGAAGATAGATGACTTTCATTTTTTGGAAAAAATAATTTTTGATGAATTGCCAAGAGGATAAAAAGATGGATAGTAAACATATTCATGATGAACTAATTAAAATATTTAAGGAATTATTCAATCTGGATTTTAATCAAGATTATATATTGAGAGATGAAAAACTGTTGGGAAAGAAAATTCATTTGGCGGCAAGGGATATGCTTTGGCTTTTCTTTGTTCTGGAAAGCAGTTTTGGGATTACATTTGATGAGGAAGACGTGGAGAGTGGAAAATTCGATACATTTGTCCATATTGAGGAATTGCTTATTAAGGAGTTAAATTCATTGGTTGAATTATAAAAGGTATGGCATCATGGCATAAATATATAAATTCATATTTTGTGATTTTATTTACGAAAGAAAGGATGGGCATTTTATGAAAAAAATCAAAAAGAGAAATGCTTGGCACGGTAATACGGTTTTTGCTTATACGCCGGATCAATGTGGGTGTTATTATCCGTGTCAATGTACGTCAACACCAACAACTGCTTTTGTTCAAACCAAGAATCAACTTACGACAACTATGTATGCCGGAAGCTATTTAAATTATAATTAGTATATATGCTGTGATGCCAGTTTATAATTGGGGAGGAATTAACTATGGGGATTGTGCAAAGGGCTGCAGTATCAATTCGCTTTTATTGGAAGAGGGCGTTGGTCGTGACATTGATTTTTACATGTCTGTTTACCGCCTTTATTGTTGTGTTTCTGACTTGGATTTCGTCTGAAAATCAAATAGAATGCCTGCAAAAATATCTTGGAAATACTATTGTCGTGTCGAAAGTTATGCAGAAGGAAGAACAGATTCCTGCCTTGTTTACTGATGAGGAGATTTCTGAGATCAGATCAATGAAATCCATAAATGGTGTGAATGTAATATCAACAGCCTCATTTGTTTTAAAAAACGCTTCCCCGTATATTGATGATTTGGAAGCATATGAAGCATACAGACAGGAATATGAAGCGGCAGTCGGCGCTTTCGGGATTAGCAACGCAGAGACAAACTGTAGTGTATATGCCATGACAGATTCTGAGAAAATGCTCTTTTTTACGGGGAGCGGTTTCGAGTTGGTCAAGGGGAGGCCGATTACGGAAGCCGATCAAGGAAGAAAATTTGCTTTAATTTCGGAGCAGCTTGCAGATACAAATGGTTTGGAGATAGGAGATACAGTCATAATATCTTTGGATGAATTCCGAATCAGTATGGGAATGAGCAGCGCAGAAACAGAGTTGGAGGTTGTGGGTATTTTTTCGTGCCCGGGTCTTGAACAAAGTAAAGAGCAGTTAGGCAGTTATCCGGCAAATTATATTATGGTGCCGGAAACCTTTTTGATGGAAAATTATCGGTATTATCCGGAAATTGTATATGTGTATGCCGAAAACAGCTATGATATTCCGGAAATAATCAGCCGGTTGGAGTTTACTCTGCCGGATGGAAATAACGATCCTAACGGAATACCCTCCGTTGCACAATATCAGTGGGACGAGAATTGGGTAACATCTGTCAGCAAACCTTTGGAGGAAGTCAGACGTTTATCCTTTTCCATTATGCTGATTATCGGATTTGTGATGCTTGTACTCATTTTTCTGATCGGGGCGCTGCTTACCTATAAAAAATCTTATGAGTTTTATATTTTAAGAAGTCGAGGGGAAAGTAAACCAAGAATTGTAATTCAGACTTTGGCGGAATATCTGCCGATTATTTTAATAAGCAGCCTGTTGGCCGCCGGATTGGCTTTATGTGTGAGAAAACCAATTAATGACTGGATCATGAAACCGTATGTCAGGCTGTATGATACTTATTTACAGGAATATAAGGATAAAGAAGAATTGTCAGGAGAGATGGTTGATATTTCGGAGGGACTTCGCAGCTATTCGGCAGGTATCAGGAATTTAAATCAGAATATTCCCCTTTATGTGGATATTCAAAGCGGGATTATCCTGATACTTGTTTTATATGTGGTAATTCCGGGGGTTCTGGCATTAGAAACGGTTCTTTATTTTCGGGGAACTTCGATTCGTCCGAATTCCTCTATGGAAAGGAGCTGATATTATGAAAATGTGGGAAACAGCCTTTATCAGGATGCGGTGTAGACCGTGGAATACGGCTCTCTTGTCTATGCTGTTTATTCTGCTGTCAGTTTCTTTGTTAATTTTATCGGGATTTTTTCAATTGACTCAAAAAAGACAGTTGAAATATGATGAAACAATTTCGGGAGAGGTAATAGTCCGCTGTATAGAAACCAGCTATGCGAAAGCGGAAGAAGGATATGGCTTTAGCGAATGGGAACTTAATGAGTTGATTGGAACGGAAAATGAAACTATTGCCAATAAAATAGCAATAGCCTTTGGTTTTGCAGAATCGTTTGAAGTAAAAAAGGAAGCAGAAATGGGTGTTGCTATACAATTGGCTGCGGGAACATATGCTGATTCCGGAGAGATTCCGGACATAGCCCTTATGGGAGTACAAAACAGCCAATGCTATAACTGGTTTGTGAATGATATCTATCAATTATCTACAGGAGAGCATATATCGGAAAAAGATGGGGAGGCAATGGTTGCGTTAATCAGTCAGGGGATAGCCCGAAGAAATCATCTGGATGTGGGCAGTAAAATCCGGATCATTCCTGAAAACTCTTCCGATGCAATGGAATTTACGATAAAAGGTATTTTTTCTGCTGAGGAAAATGGAGCGGATGCAGCCAGAAGTAATCATGAAAACAGAATTATCATACCTATAGAAACTTTCAAAATACTTGAAGGAGACCAATTATTTTGTGAAGCAGTAATTCGGTTGGAAAAAGCAGCTTTGGTAGATTTGCTGTTAAACAAAATAGCGGATAGTGAATCTGCAAGCATAAATAATGCCCGAGTAATTACCAACAATTATGAATATGTGGAAAAAAGCAGCGTTCTTTCAGGAATGCAGCAATATTTAAAAATTACGATAGCAACCTTATTTCTTTCAACTTTATTGATCATTTGTTTGTATATGATATATCAGAATATGACCAGACAAAGGGAGTTTCAAATTCTGTTATCCAGGGGAGCCGGGAAATGCAAAATAGCAGGGACAATATTTGTTGAAACATTGATGCCGTTGGTAATTGGTATAACTGCCAGTTTGGTTTTATGTGCAATAATATATGGTTGTTTCGGTTCGGGATTTCATTATCAGGACGTACAGGTTCAGTCTCTTGAAGATATTTTAAATACAAATAGCATTACATTTGTGTTATGTGGAGAAGTTTTGACAGTTTTGCTTGGAATGCCTATAACGTTGTTGTGTTTAAACAAGATTAATAAAAGAATAATTTAGGGGAGGGAAATGTATGAAAAATAAGCTAATAGTAAAAAATCTTAATTTTGGATATTGGTATAAAAAATCCCGAAATGTGATTATTGATAATATGAATCTGGTTTTTGAACGGGGAAAGGTTTATGGCATTACGGGGCGTTCCGGAACAGGCAAAACAACACTTCTTTCACTTTTGGGCGGGTTGGAAAGACCTGATGGGGGAGATATTCTCTATGAGGGAGAGAGTATCGGGCATATTGGATTAAAAAAATATCGTTCAGAGTATGTGGGACTGGTTTTCCAACATTTTAATCTGTTAGATTACATGTCGGCTGTGCAAAATGTAAAGGTTTCTAAAGATATTGCGCATTCGGGAAAGGCGACAGACATTTATCAGCTTTTGGAGTCTCTTGGTATAACGAAAGAAAAGGCTGACAGGAATATTCAATGTCTTTCCGGTGGAGAGCAACAGAGAGTGGCAATTGCCTGTGCAATAGCCAAAGATGCGGAAATAATATTGGCAGATGAACCCACCGGAAATCTGGATTCTTTGACTGCTGTTGAAATTTTCAATATTTTAAAGGAAATTGCTCATGTAAAAAATAAATACGTTATCATTGTAACTCACTCGGCAGAAATTGCGAAGCTTTGTGATGAAGAGCTTAAGATTTCTAAAGAGTGATTTATGAAAAAGTATCCGGTTATTTTATATGTAATCATGTAAGGCGGGATTGGATGGAGAATGTTGAAATTGCTATACTTGATACGGGAATTAACGATGTGCCACATCTTGAAAGGAATAAGATTGTGAGGCTTGAGCTGGATGATAATGGTATAGCAAGAAAAAGAAGAACGATTTCTGATAACATGAATCATGCTACGATATGTGCAACAATTTTGTCAGAACAGGTTAGCAATATTACCATATATGATATAAATGTTTTATCGGAGGGACAAGGTGGAAAAATAGAAAAGCTATTGCAAGGGTTGTGCTGGTGCCTTGAAAGTAATGTGTCAGTTATCCATTTGAGTTTGGGGACGTTGTTATATAAAGATTATATTTATATCAAGAAAGTGATTGAGGAACTGATACAGAATAATAAAGTGATTATTGCGGCATATCATAATGAGACGTTAAGGGCTTATCCGGCTGTTATGAGTAAAGTAATCGGTGTTCAGTGTGACAAGGATAACAAATTGCCGGATGGGGAAATTGGATGTAATGACTTTGAACATAATTCTTATATTTTGAATACTTCAAAATGTTTGGATGATATAGGAATTATGGTGGAATATGCTAATTATAACAGTTATGCGGTTCCAATCATGGCGGCTTATATCATCAAATATCTGCAAAAGGCAGACAGATGTAATACAAAGGAAGTTTTAGAATATTTACACCATCATTCGATTTACATTGTCTGATAAAAGTGGGGGATACCATTGACAGATAAAGAAGCGTTAAGTAAATTTTTTGGAATTTTATATCAATTTAAAATGAATATTTTACCCGTTATTTTCTGTCTGTTGTTGTCAACAGGCTTAAATTTGTTTATTCCATTAATAAGCAGAAGTATCATGGATGAAGGATTAATTGAAAGAAATCAAAAGAAATTGTTGGAATTAGTGTTAATTAGCTTTGGGATTTATCTGTTTATTGCATTACTTGATATAATAAAGGAAAAGAAGCGGATTGATATTTCATCTCAAATACAATTTCTGCTGTCAGAAAGAGCTTTTACTCATTTAATGAAAATGAAAATCAGTTATTTTGACAATACAAATTATGCGGAACTACTTAATAATATCAATATGGATATTATCAAAATGTCTTCAATAGCGGATAATGGGTTTTTTTATATTGTAACGCAGATATTTGGTATGTTTGGCGGTTTTATGGGACTCTTTATTATAAATTTCAGAATGACTTTTCTTGTTTTGGCATTTTTGCCCTTTAAATATGTTTTCATGAAGTGGCTTACAGGGAAACATAAACAGAGAACGGAAATATTTATAAAAGATAATCAAACATATGCCAAATGGTTTGGAGAAACAGTCGGCGGTGTTAAAGAAATCCGGCTTTTCAATATAATAGATGAAAAACAAAAGGAATTTGAAAATAGACAAAAACAGCTTGTCAGCAGCCAGAAAGCTGTAAATATGCTGGGACAATGGAATCAGACGATTGACTTTTTAATGGTGGAGATTCTTTCATCATTTTTATATGTTATTGGTGCAAATTTAATGTTTCAATTCCAGTTAACACTAGGGAGTGTATTTGCATTTATCACTTATAGCGCTTATGTGACAGGTCCCATTACAACAATTATGAATATGGGGTATTTAATGTCCGGTATTATACCATCAACAAAAAGATTTTTTTCCTTTATGGAATTGCAGGAGGAAGAGTCGGGAAACATAAAAGACGATATTACATTTCATGAGCTTTCGTTAAAAAATGTTTTCTTTAGGTATGAGAATAAAGATGAATTTTTACTCAAGGATATTAATTTATCTTTAAGCAAAGGGAGCAAAACAGCAATTATAGGAAAAAACGGAGCCGGTAAATCAACGATTGCAGAATTATTGACAAGAATGTATATTCCGCAAAAGGGAGAAATATATCTGGATAAACTGGAAATTACAAAAATTGATTTATATACATACAGAAATTTGATCTCTGTCGTCAGCCAGCAGATTTATCTTTTTAATGATACGATTAAAAACAATATTTGTTTGTATAGGGAAATTGATGAAGATGTTATTATGGCTGTCTGCAGGGATTGCGGATTGGAAGAATTTGTTGGAGATGTATCGCTTGATTATATCGTAGGTCATAACGGAGCGCTTCTTTCCGGCGGGCAAAAGCAAAAAATTGCGCTTGCAAGAGCTATTATTTATAACAAAGATATTTTGATATTTGACGAAATAACTTCTAATGTGGATTCCATTTCGGAAATACAAATTAAGACATTATTCAAAGAACGATTAAAGGATAAAACAATATTAATGATAACACATAAACCGGAACTGCTCAGGGAAATGGAGCAGTTTGCGCTGTTAGAGGATGGAAAAATACAAATTATTGAAAACTTAAGTAAGGTTATGGGTTTCGGATGTTAAATTTTCTAAGAAAACCGGACAGGAGAAAGGGGAAGAAAGTAAAGTTGCCATGAATTTAGAATTTTGTTATACTCTTACACAGTAGACAAAACGGAGGAAATCCCATGCAGCAATATGACCAAAGTAAAATCCGCAATTTTTGTATTGTGGCCCATATCGACCACGGTAAATCCACTCTTGCGGACAGGATAATAGAAAAGACAGGACTTCTGACCAGCCGTGAAATGCAGGCTCAGGTTCTTGACAATATGGAGCTTGAAAGGGAAAGAGGCATCACGATCAAGGCCCAGACAGTTCGTATTGTATATAAAGCTAAGGACGGGGAGGAATATATTTTCAATTTGATCGATACCCCCGGCCATGTGGACTTTAACTATGAAGTGAGTCGTGCCCTTGCGGCATGCGACGGGGCTATTCTGGTAGTTGACGCGGCCCAGGGAATTGAAGCGCAGACTTTAGCCAATGTATATCTCGCCCTGGACCACAATCTGGATGTATTTCCGGTTATCAATAAAATTGACCTGCCAAGCGCAGAGCCGGACCGGGTAAAGGATGAGATAGAGGATGTTATCGGCATAGAAGCCCAGGACGCCCCGTTGATTTCGGCAAAAAACGGTATCGGCATTGAAGAGGTTTTGGAACAGATCGTAGAAAAGATTCCGGCTCCCAAAGGAAATCCCGACGCTCCCTTATCAGCGTTGATCTTTGATTCCCTGTATGATTCTTATAAAGGCGTGATTGTTTTCTGCCGCCTTATGGAAGGCAGGGTCAGGAAAGGCACCAAAATCAAGATGATGGCAACCGGCGCGACGGCGGAGGTTGTGGAAGTAGGATATTTCGGAGCGGGACAGTTTATTCCCTGTGAGGAACTGGCGGCCGGCATGGTAGGTTATATTACGGCTTCCATCAAGAATGTAAAAGATACGGCGGTAGGCGATACGGTTACGGATGTGGACAATCCTTGTGCAGAACCCCTCCCCGGTTATAAGAAAGTAAATTCCATGGTTTACTGCGGTATGTATCCGGCAGACGGGGCAAAATATCCCGACTTGCGGGATGCTTTGGAAAAGCTGCAGTTAAACGATGCTTCCTTAAATTATGAGCCTGAAACCTCCGTGGCATTGGGCTTTGGTTTCCGTTGCGGTTTTTTGGGACTGTTACATTTGGAAATCATTCAGGAAAGGCTGGAGCGGGAGTATAATCTGGATCTTGTGACTACTGCGCCGGGAGTTATTTATAAGGTGCACAAGACGAATGGGGAGGTCATTGAATTGACTAATCCCAGCAACCTCCCTGACCCGGCGGAAATCGACTATATGGAGGAGCCTATTGTAACGGCAGAAATTATGGTTACAACGGAATTCATAGGCTCTATCATGGAACTGTGCCAGGAAAGGCGTGGCGTTTATCTGGGCATGGAATATATGGAGGAAACAAGGGCGCTGCTTAAATATGAGCTTCCTCTAAATGAAATAATTTATGACTTTTTTGACGCTTTAAAATCCCGCTCCAGGGGTTACGCTTCTTTTGACTATGAATTAAAGGGCTATGAGCAGTCGGAATTAGTAAAACTGGATATTCTCATTAATAAAGAGGAAGTGGATGCCTTGTCCTTTATTGTTCATAAGGACAGCGCTTATGACAGAGGAAGGAAGATGTGCGAAAAATTAAAAGATGAAATTCCCAGGCATCTGTTTGAAATTCCCATTCAGGCGGCGGTGGGCGGTAAGGTAATCGCCAGAGAAACCGTGAAGGCCATGCGAAAGGACGTTCTGGCAAAATGCTATGGCGGCGATATTACCCGTAAAAAGAAGCTTTTAGAGAAACAGAAAGAGGGAAAGAAGCGTATGCGTCAGATCGGCAGCGTGGAAATTCCCCAGTCAGCTTTTATGAGCGTGCTAAAGCTGGATGACAGGAAATAGAACAAAGCTGCAGAAACATTTAACGGAGCAAAAGCGGCGAAGCAGGCCGGAGAACGTTAAATCAAGCAGAGTATTTGGCAAATGAATAAAAACGGGTGTAATGAAATGGAGTTGTATATTCACATTCCCTTCTGTGTGCAGAAGTGTAAATATTGTGATTTTTTATCCATGGCGGCCGATGAAGCGACAAAAGAGCGGTATGTGGAAGCTTTAATGAATGAAATCGCATTTTACGGACGACAGGAAGAGTGGGAACAAGGGCTGGAAACCGTTTATTTCGGCGGGGGAACGCCCACGGTAATAGGCTCCCGAAACCTGATTCGAATTTTGGACTGTGTGAGAAGTTACTTTCGGATTAAAGAGGAGTGTGAGATAACAATTGAACTAAACCCTGCCACCATTGACGGGGAGGGCTTAAAAGAGCTGCGTTTAAACGGAGTAAACCGTTTAAGCATCGGTTTGCAGTCTGCCCGGAATGAGGAATTAAAGCTTTTAGGAAGGATTCATAGCTACGAGGAATTTTTGAAGGCTTTTAGGGAGGCACGGATAGCCGGTTTTAAAAACGTAAATGTGGATCTGATTTCCTCCCTGCCCGGTCAGAGGGTGGAAGATTATAAGGAAAGCCTTCAAAAGGTAATTTGGTTGGGCCCGGAGCATATTTCCGCCTACAGTCTGATTTTGGAAGAAGGAACGCCATTTTATGATAGTTATGTAAACCATCCGGAGCTGCTTCCCGATGAGGATACAGATCGTGAAATGTATCACCTGACCAAAGAAATGTTAAAAGCGGCCGGATATGACAGATACGAGATTTCTAATTATGCGAAATCCGGCTTTGAATCAAAACATAACAGTGGTTATTGGAAAAGGGTTCCCTATCTGGGCACAGGTCTGGGAGCTTCTTCTTTTATAGGGGGTAAACGCTGGAAAAACGGAACAAATTTAAAGGAATACTTACGGAATTGGGAGAAAATAAACGAAAATACTGTTTTCCCGGGAAGGCTTGAAGAATTTTACACATTATCCCGCCGGGATGAAATGGCAGAATATCTGTATCTGGGACTTAGAATGAGCCGGGGCGTTTCCATAAAAGGGTTTGAGAGGTGCTTTGGAAAAGACTTGTTCGATGTATACGGTAAAGAGATAGCAAAGTTTAAGAAGGAAGGGCTTCTGGTGGCAGATGAAGAGAAGGACAGGATTTATCTGACGGACTTTGGCATGGATGTGAGCAATTATGTGTTTGAGAGGTTTGTGTGAGTCAATCTCATATACTTATCATTTTTTCGACTATGTGTTATAATAACAAAAACGGCTGGAGACTGACAGATGAAAAAGATGCTTATGCTGGGCGGAAGCCATGCGGAAATTCCCATGATTCAGGCGGCCCGAAAATTGGGATATTATGTAATTACTACGGGAAATCAGGCGGATGGCCTGGGACATCCCTTTGGGGACGCATACATCAATTGTGATTTCAGCAATAAAGAGGCTATTACGGAGCTGGCAAGGGAGCAGAAGGTGGATGCTATATGCTCCGGCTGCAATGATTTTGCCTATTTATCTGCCGCTTATGCCTGTGAAAAATTAGAATTGCCGGGACATGACGACTATGAAACGGCGTTGCGGATTCATCACAAGGATAAGTACCGTGCGTTGGCTGACGAACTGGGAATTGTAACCCCCAAGGCTTATAAATGCAGCGGCTCGGCTAAATTGTCAGAGGCATGTGAGCGATTAAGCTTTCCGGTTATAGTAAAGCCTGTGGATTTGACCGGCGGGAAAGGCATGCAGAGGTGTGAAAATAAAGAGCAGGTTAAAGAGGCTTATGAGATTGCCATGAAAGCCACTAGAGAGCATTATGTGGTTGTGGAAGAGTTCATTACGGGAACAAATCACGGATTTTCCGCCTATATCCAAAATCAAAAGGTTACATTTTTCTTTGCAGACAATGAGCAGTACTATCACAACCCTTACCTTGTTTCCGGAGCCAGTACGCCGTCTTACGCGCCACAAGAAGCCATGAAACAGCTTTGTGGGGACTGTGAGAAAATTGCGGGGAAATTGCAATTAAAGGACGGCATTCTGCACATTCAGTTTATTTTAAAAGAAAATAAAACGCCTGTTATTATAGAGGTCTGCCGGAGAGCGCCGGGAGATTTATATATTCATTTGGTTGAAATGGCAAAGGGAGTTGATTATCCTCAATATATTGTGGGAGGAGAAGCCGGTATGAGCCTGCCTGCACCGTGTCCAAAGGAAAAAAAAGGATATTTTGTAAGGCACTGTGTTATGGCGGATGGAGAAGGCACGATAGAAACGGTTCAGATCGCTGATGAAATCGCACCATATGTAAAAGAACAAATGTTATGGTATAAAAAAGGCGATGTCGTTGAGGATATGTTAAAATATAAAGCGGGAATTGTTTTTCTGCATTTTCCTACAGAGAAAGAATATCGGTGTTATTTGGATAAGCTTCCAAAGCTTATTAAGATTAAATTGCAGGATTTGGATAAAAGGGATGGTATTATAAAAGAAACGGGTAACTGACAGATAAGGGAGTGGGGATGTAAAATGCAAACAGCAGAAAAAGATAGTGCTGCAAAAAGAGGGATAGAAAACAGACGTTTTTGAAGAGATGGAAATTTAAAGTAGTTTGAGATGCTTGCAATGTAAAATAAAAATTAGGGGAGGAACAAAATAATGTATCGGATTGGATTTATCGGAGGGGGAATAAATTCGGCTATCGGAAGAAGCCACTTTATTGCGTCCCAGATGGATGGAAAGTTCAAATTGGAGGCAGGCGCTTTCAGCCGCAATCAGGAAATTAATCATAAAACAGGAGAAGAATTTATGGTAGCTTCGGACCGGGTTTATGACGATTACCATAAATTGCTTGAAAGAGAAAAAGGGAAATTGGACGTTATCGCCATTCTGACGCCTACGGATACCCATGAGGTAATGGTGGAAGAATGTTTAAAGGCAGGATTTCCTGTTATTTGTGAAAAATCTTTATGTACATCCTATGAGTCCGCATTAAAAATCAAAAAAAATGTGGAAGATACAAAAGGATTTTTATGTGTTACATACAATTACACGGGTTATCCTATGGTCAGGGTGCTTAGGGACAAGATTAAAGCGGGAGATTTGGGAAAGGTTACCAATATTATTGTGGAAATGCCCCAGGAGGGATTTACCAGATATACTTTAGACGGAAATCAGCCAAAGCCCCAGAACTGGCGTATGACGGATTATGAAATCCCCACTATTTCTTTGGATTTGGGAACCCATCTTCACAATATGATGGCATTTTTAACAGGGGCGGCGCCCAAGGAAATCGTGGCAAGAGAAAGCTCCTTCGGTTTTTTTCCCCAGGTTATTGACGATGTTCTCTGCATGATTAATTATACGGATGATATTGCGGCACAGATGTGGTTCAGCAAGGCGGCTTTGGGAAACAGAAACGGACTGCGGATCAGGGTCTTTGGCACAAAAGCCAGTGCGGAGTGGTATCAGGCGGAACCGGAAACCTTGAAGCTGAACGATAAAAACGGACATGTTCTTTTGTTAGACAGAAGTAATGATAAGGCGGAGGGCCAACAGGCCAGATATAACCGTTTCAAAGTAGGACATCCCAGCGGTTTTATTGAAGCCTATGCAAATTATTACTGGGATATATACGATGCTTTAACGGAATACCTTACAAAAGGAGAAGAGGCATCCCATTATTTAATGAATATCGATACTTCCATAGAGGGGCTAAAGCTCTTTGAGGTGGCCCATCGATCTGCCAAAGAGCATAAATGGATGCCTGTCTAAAGGGAAAGAAAAGGAATGATACATATATGAATCTGCAAAAAGGATTAGTGAGCTTTGTCATTCCCTGCTACTGCTCGGAAAAGACAATAGAAGCGGTAGTGGCGGAAATCATTGAAAAAGTAAAAGAACAGTCCGAATATGATTATGAAATTATTTTAGTTAATGATTTTTCCAAGGACGATACCAAAAATGTCATAAAAGGGCTGGCAGAAGCCGATCACAAAATCGTTGCCATAGACTTTTCCAGAAACTTCGGGCAGCATTCTGCGATTATGGCAGGCTTTTGGAAGGTCAAAGGAGAATATGTGGTCTGTCTGGACGATGACGGACAGATGCCCATAGAATCCGTATTTGACTTGATCAAGGAACTGGAAAAGGGAGCGGATGTGGTTTTCGGACAGTACGAAGAGGTTAAGCAGAAATGGTATAGGAATATGGGGAGCAGAATAAATGTACTGATGACAGAAATTTTGCTGGATAAACCCAAAGAGCTCTATATGTCCAGTTTTTGGGCGGGAAAACGATTTGTAATTGAAGAAGTAATCCGGTATGAAGGTGCATATCCGTATATCGGTGGATTGCTGTTGAGGATTACTAAAAATATGGTAAGTATTCCTGTAAAGCATCGGGAGCGGTTAACCGGAAGATCAGGATATACATTTTTTAAGTTAATAAATCTTTGGATGAATGGGTTTACGGCTTTTTCCGTAAAACCTCTTCGGTTTGCGACGTTTTGCGGGATGGTATGTGCCGCAGTTGGTTTTATTTACGGTATTGTTACGATAATCAGGAAATTATTAGACCCCGATATTTTGATGGGATATGCATCTACAATTACGGTCATTCTGTTTATCGGAGGTATGCTCATGCTTATGCTCGGGATAGTAGGCGAATATATAGGAAGAATCTATATATGCATAAACAAAGCGCCTCAATATGTCATAAAGGAAGTTATTGATAAGAGAACGGATGGGGAAGAGGATTAAATTAGGGGAATGGTAAAAAATAGACGTTGTCTGGTATTAGGCTTTTCCATAGGTATGATACTGTTCTATAAATTATGGATTCTGCTCTATTATAACATACATTATGTAGATGAGGATCAGGCGCTCATGTGGCTGGGAACCGTTTATTTTTCTCATGGGAAATTTATGGAACCTTGCTTTTGGGGGCAGAATTACGGGGCAATGCTAGAATCGTTTTTTAGCGTACCGCTGTATTTGTGCGGGGTTCCGCTTCATATAGCTTGTCCGTTAGTGACAAGCCTGTTTACTACATTGCCGGTTATTGTTATGCTGTGTCTGACAAGGGATGAAGGGATCATGCTATTGATAACCGGTTCATTTTTGATGCTGGGGTATCAGTTTGACATTCTGCTTTCCGTGCCTCGGAGCTTTGCTATGGGAATCAGCATCACAACCCTGGCATGTATTGTTTTATTATGTGCAAAAAGAAAAATGGCACTTTTTATGGCATCGGCGTTGGCGGTTATCGGAATTGTTATAACAAATACAGCAATTTTTCCGTTGGCATTTACCGGAATTTATCTTTTGTATAGGGATAAGTGCAATGTTAAAAAATTTATCTTGTACATTTCCGGTGGCGGAATTGGTGTGTGCTATTATCTTTTTGTACGCTATTTTTATAAAAGCCATCCGGAATATGTGATCCACAAAGGTTATGGTTTAGAGTGGAGTTTAATAAATCTGGATTTATCGCTTGTTATTGATACGTTGAGAGAATTGAATTTTCTGGAATCGTACAGTATTGGGATTTTTATACTGCTGATTTTTTTTGGTATACTGGCTTACTACAAATATTGGGATATGTTTTGGTTTGGAATCATAGGAACAGTTTTGTCTGTATCTGTATTTGGACATTGGAAAATCTATGACGTTGTGGACGGAGTTCTGTTAAGCATGTATAGGATGCTGTTGTTTATCCCGTATATGATTTGTCTGTTTTGGTTTTTTGGGGGGCAGACAAGAGAAAATAGGTATAAGCATAAAAATAAAAAAATATATACCGCTTTGTTTCTTACTTATTGCCTGCAGTATTATTTTTAAATGCGGGAGGATATATAATGTGCTTTACAATACCGACGAACTGACGAAGACAGGGGGAGGGTTAAGAATTGTAAAAACGAAAGAAACGCTGGAGATTTGTGAAGAAATTCTGGAAGAAGCCGAGGGAAAAACTCATTGGATTGTTACGATATCCGATTCCCGGCCGGAAGCTTATATTTTAGCTTCTCTTGGATATGGAAAATATCATTTTTATAATCAGCATTATGACAGGCGGGAGTGGGAAAGAAAGGCGGCTGAAATGACAACGGAAGATTTGTGCTATCTCGGCGTGTATTTTGGAGAAGAAGCATATGAGAAAAATGGGGAAGCCTATTTTTTAGAGGAAAGAAGGATAAGGAATACTTCTATTGTGGATGACTTACAAAAAGGAGATTAAATTTTGAAAAAAATATATTTAGGTCTGCATTTCATACTAATGTTTTATGCTATAGGGGGCATTTTCAGTAAGAGAGCGGCAAGTGCGGAATTTTTATCATTGGAATATATAATAAGCTATGGGATGGTATTTGCCATCCTGATGATTTATGCCGTTTTCTGGCAGATGATTCTAAAAAAAGTTCCCTTGACCGTTGCCATGGCAAATAAATCGGTTACGGTAATATGGGGGCTTATTTATGGATTCTTATTCTTTCAGGAAAAGATTACCCTTGGCAATGTCATAGGAGCCGTTATTATTATCGTTGGCATTATTATTGTAGTAAACGGGGATAAGGAGCAGAATCAATGTACGTAGCGATTTTTATGGCTTCAGTGTTCATTGCGGCCGTATCACAGATTCTATTAAAGAAAAGCGCCATGAAACAATACGATTATAAATTCGGCGATTATTTGAACCCCTATGTGATATGCGCTTACGGTCTTTTATTTTTATCCATGATACTGACGGTTTACGCATATAAAGGCGTGGATTTAAAAACCGGACCGGTTATAGAAGCTACCAGTTATATTTATGTAGCTGTATTGAGTGCGATTTTTTTGAAGGAAAAGATTTCCAACAAAAAGAAGATTGGGCTGCTCATCATTATCGTGGGAATTCTGATTTCCAATATATAGGAAATATAAAAACAGTAATCATTTAGAAAAGAGCGGCAAATGGCAGATGACAGCGTGAGCGCTGACATAAAAAGAAAATAATAGCAGTGGAATCTAAGTCAATGGAAAATGACAGAAAACGGAAAGAGGAAAAAATGATCGGATTTAATGTGGCTCCTTTCGTAGGGAGAGAACTGGAATATATGAAAAATGCCGTAGACCGCCACAAAATCTGCGGTGACGGAGAGTATACAGGAAAGTGCAAAAAGTGGATGGAGGAAAGGACGGGAACAAAAACAGCTCTTTTGACAACCTCCTGTACACATGCCTTGGAAATGGCGGCTTTGTTGTGCGATATAGGGCCTGGGGATGAAGTGATTATGCCTTCCTATACCTTTGTTTCTACCGCTAACGCCTTTGTTTTGCGGGGCGCAAAGGTAGTATTTGTGGATATCAGATCGGATACCATGAACATCGATGAAAAGTTGATAGAAGAAGCCATTACCGAGAAAACAAAAGCGATCGTACCGGTACATTATGCTGGAGTTGCCTGCGAAATGGATGAAATCATGGAAATCGCAAGGCTTCACAATCTTTATGTGGTAGAGGATGCGGCACAAGGCGTTATATCAACCTATAAAGGCAGAGCGTTGGGGACAATCGGCGAGTTTGGCTGTTTCAGTTTTCATGAGACAAAGAACTTTTCCATGGGAGAGGGCGGTGCCCTTTTAATCAGGGAGCAGCAGTTTACGGAAAGAGCTGAAATACTTAGGGAAAAAGGTACCAACCGTAGTAAGTTTTACAGAGGCGAGGTTGATAAATACTCATGGTGCGATATGGGTTCTTCTTATCTGCCCAGCGATTTGAATGCGGCATATTTGTGGGCGCAGTTAGAGGAGGCCGATAAGATTACGGCGGACAGAATGCACACATGGAAACAGTATGATGAAGCCCTGCGCCCCCTTGGATGGTTTGAAGTTCCGCATATTCCAAAAGAGTGTGAGCACAATGCCCATATGTATTATATTAAAGTAAAGGATTTGGAAGAGCGGACAAAACTGATTTCCTATCTGATGGAAAACGGTATTAAAGCGGTATTCCATTATGTTCCCCTGCATTCCTCACAGGCGGGACGCAGATTCGGGAGATTCTGCGGCGAGGATGTTTATACTACAAAGGAAAGCGAAAGGCTGGTAAGGCTGCCTTTATACTATCAAATTGGGGAAGAAAACGTGGATTACGTTATCGGAAAGGTAAAGAAATTTTATGAAAACAGATAAAACAGCGGGTATTATAAAAGTCATAAACCGAAAATGGATATTTCCGGCTGTACATATGATGATAACTACATTGTATATGGCTTTTGGGTTTAAGTACCAGCCCTTGCCTTTTGGAGAAATGACGGCGGCGAACCCAATAAACTGGAGTGAAAGCAGTGAGCATTTTGCCCATATACTGATGTCAGGTATATTAGGAGTATGTCTTGTTGGGATAATCTGGTATATTTTATTTTTATTGATAAGAGAGAAAAAGAAATTGCCCTTCTTATTGATAGGAGCATCATTCATTATCAGTTTTTTTGTGTTTCCGGCTAATTTTTCTGCTTATGAGCCTGATAATATGATTGTCTATTCCTATGCACTTCGAAATATACCTGATTACTGGCAGAGCATTTATTTAGGATGCCTGTATAAGGCGTGTCTTTTCGTATTTCCTCATCCGCTTACAATTCCGTTTATGCAACTTTCGTCTTTGCTTGGAGCATTGTATTACATTGCCGAGAGAGGAAAAAGAGTGTTTGGAAGAAAAATAGCGTTGATACCTTATATTATTATTCTGTTTCCGGAATTTCTGGAATTGGGACTCAGCCCCTATCGGAACTGTATCTATACTATAATGTGTCTTTGGTTTTATGCATTGTTGTTTTTTGATTGTATGGAAAAAAGAATGCGTAATATGAAAGAATTGGTTTTGATCAGCCTGGCGGGGGGATTCCTGACAGTATTCAGAAGCGAGGGGATTATTGCTTTTGGAATTTTAATAGCTGCATTTTGTTTTATCTATAGAATGCCTTTGAAAAGAATCGGAAAATATTTAGTGTTCAGTATTTTTATTTGTTTACTGCTTATTCTTCCGCAGAAATTGGGAGAGAAGAAATATTATGGTCAGGACTACAGCATGATTAACAGTATGAATATGCTTAAGACAATTATGTCGGATAAAAATGTTAATTTAAAATATGATACGGTGGAAGAGGATTTAATGGCAATTCATACGATTGTTCCCTTAGGAGAGCTGCCCACGTATGGAATTCATGCATATAGAACCTATAATTTTGTGAAAAAAAGTACCATTAATCAATCTTTTGCGTCAGAAGAGGAATCGCAGGCTTTCATGAGAAGTGTCAGAAATTTGATTTTGCATAATCCGGGATTGTTTTTAAAAGACAGGATGGGTATGTTTTGTGAGGCCAATGGAATCGGCGCTGTGCGTAAGGAGCCTTACCCTACAGAAGCGTTTAACATGATGTATGCCGTGCTGGTTGGAGAGTGGAATTATTGTTATGAAGAGATTGTTGGCGGTTCTTTTCCTAAAATGATTTTTTCCAACCAGCAAAAGATTACGCTGGCAAATGATATTGAGGAGGTTTGGGATAATTATTACAAAATGGCATGCAAAAGCAGGCTGGTGTTTATTTCCCGGATACTGGTGTTTATAATGTTTCCCATATTGGTTATTTATGATGTAAAATCATGTGCAAAGAAGGAACGGAGCTTTTTCGTAATAAGTATGGTTTTATTGTGGGCGCAGTTAATAGCAGTTATCCTTCTTTGCCCGGAGGGAAGGAATGTGTATTATTTTCCGTCCTATTTTATTATGCTTTTGGGATGCTTTCTTTTGTGTTTTGATATTATGAAAAAAAGCAAACAGGTAAAGACAATGCTTCCGCCGGTAATCCTTAGACTCTGAATCATACCATAAGGAATAAATACCAGTTCTAATTCGTGATGTCCCGCAGGCGTTTTGATAAACATCATGGCCTGATAAGGGTCTTCAATTGGCACTTCCTCTCCATCTATGTAGGCTTTCCATCCACGGTCATAAGGGATGCTTAACATCGTGTAGCCCTCTTCTTTATAATTGGTAACGCCTTTTAATGTATGGCCGGTATAGGTAAGATTCTCTAAAGTGTATCGGCTTGCATTTTCATAAAATTCCGGCATGATATCACTGCGAAAAATTGCCAGATTGAATAATTCGTTATTTGCCGGAAGAGAGGATTGGGGAAAAGAAATCCTGCATTGAACAGTTTCTCCTTTTTGAACATATCCAAGAGGGATGAATTCAATGGCATATAAGTATAAAGGGCCGCTTTCGGAAGGGGTAAGGTTTATGTTGATGTACAAATTATCCATTGGGGTGTGGTCGCCGTCTTTATCAGCGGAATCTAAAAGCATTTCTACTTCATCAAAGGTCAATATGCGGTCATTTTCATCTGTATAATAGAAAAAATCTTCTCCTGTTGCTGTCTCTTCATAATCTATTATCTGGTGTGAGAATAATGATTTACCTTCAGAAAGATAGAAGGAAGACAAATCATCAAGAAAATAGGGAATGAAAACAGTGTCGTTGCTTAGTTGAGTCGCTTCAACAGGGGCGTAAATACCCAAAGGAAGGGCGTAGGGATTTTCAAAAATATAATTAATTCCACTGACTCCTAAATAATTGTATTCAGGAAGATCGGCACAGACGGATTCTGTAATATAGCAGCAATACAGGAAACGGGTGCCTGAAAAAGACAGACTTAAAGGGGTTGCGGTATTCATAGTAGTGATATAATTAACGCCTCCCGTCATGCCATAGCGCATATTTAAAAAGGCTTGGTGCAAGGTTACAAAGGAATTAAAGGTTTCATTGCTTTCCGTATTGTAAAAGGAACCGGCATTTTTGAAAGGAGTTGAGACGTAGAGTGTTCTTGCCAAAGGAAGATTTTCGTCTTCAAGTTCTTCAAAAGCCTTTCTTGTATGCTCTATATCGCCCAGTGTACGGATGTCGGGGAGACTGTACTGCGTATAAGCAAACAGCATATTACAAAGCAGTTCGATCGTCAAAATAACAGCAAACGCACGTGTGATATGGCGTTTGCCGAACTTAAGGCTGCAAATCAGAAATGCAATAAAATATACAAGGATTACAATTAATGTAGAGACAAATGCAAAGGTAGAATTTCCAAGCCCTATAAATTGACAACAAACGAAAAATATCAGACATATGCCGCTTATGATGCCAAAATGAAGAAGAGAAAAGTCTTTTATCGCAATTAAAGCGTCATATGAAAGCAGGGCGATTAAAAGCATATATAAAAAGGCATAGCGGTTCGGAACACCAGACTGATAGTGGAAACCGTTCCAGATAAAGGAAATGAGCCGGCCGTTAAAGCTTATGTACATAATTGCAATAGGAATCAGCGTACGCATTTTATGATAAAGTTTGATTTTTTTTGACAGGCAGAAAACAAAAATCAATAAGAATGCGCCGATTCCGATATAGAGGTTTACATAATCTTCGTTCCAATTAACAGCTCTTACTCTGGAAAAAATCATATGCTGTTTCCATTGAGAGAAGAAACTGCCATGTAAGCCGGGAGACGGAAAAATACTGTCTTCAATCCGATAGCCGGAATCCCATGAGGAAAGCAAGGTATTTGATATAATAAAGAAACTGTTTAGAGCCGACAGAATAGAGCATCCTGCAAAACGAAGGCCTTTAAAAACGAAATCTTTAAAATCTGTAAAATGATAGATGAAAAAGCGGATGATAAGAAAAATACAAATGTATAGAGCAAGATATAAATTTACATAAATGCAATATGCCAATGCAACGATATAGGGGATACATCTTTTGCGTAACATTAAATAATCCATGGCAAGAAGAAGCAGCGGGAGAGCTGCAAAAACCTGATACCATGAAGTGAAGCCATGCATGCAGAGCATATAGTTATTAAGCGTGTAAATCATAACAGGAAACAAAATTTTGTAATCATGTTTATCCGCTTTTTGCCCAATAAGGCGATGAGTCAGATAGAGAGCCAGAGTAAAACCACTAAGGGCAAGAAAGAATCCTTCTTCCAATGTGAGAAAGGAAACTATTTGTCCGGGGGAAAAAAAAGTTGTGAAAAAGCGTGCAAGAGCTGTAGGATTAACCGAATAAAGACTATATCCATAGCCCCCAAGAAAACTATATAGGGCATGTCCTTCTTTCAAATTGTAATAGATGTCCATGTTGGAGGGATAGGTCAAATGAAAACCGTCTTCGTCAAAAATAGAATCCGTGCCAAAGGGAGCACAATCGTTTAAAATTAAAGCAAGCAGAAACACTACAAATGGAATCAGAAAAGAAAACCAGTAAATCTTATTTTCCGTAAAAAATTTTTCTGTTAAAGTCAAAAATTGATTGTTTTCCAGCCTTTCTCCCAAAGCGTGTAAGACGGAAAAAATTTTTTCTTTATCACGGTTAAAAAACAAAAGCAGCATGAGAAAAACACCAATGCAGGTAGCAGCTATTCCTAAATACTGAGGTAAAAAGAGTATGTAGGAAGGTGTTTGGGAAGTATTTAAAGTATCATAAGCGCTTATAATCTCGGGAAGCTGTTCAATAAGCTCTTCGTTTAACCAATATCCGCTTAATTGGTTGTTTGCTGCAAATTCAGAAGATAAAGGAATATAAAAAGTAACGTTTTTGGTCAAATTGTTTTTGTCCATATCAAAACGATAAAACTGCATATTCATTGTGTTTAAAATGATAAGCGCGCCTTCCTCTTTTGTGCTGATGGTAGCTTTTATATCATAATATTGGGAAATCGGATGTTTGCTGTCATGCATATAGGAAAAAGAATAAATATGACTGCCCAGTGAAGTAACCTGATAATAATCGGTTTTGGCAAAGTCTAAAGTAAAATCCGCAGGGATAAATAAATCATCATCAGCCCCTAATTTGCGTACAATGGCATTTTCTACGGTAAAAAAGTCGGATAGTGAAGTTATGCCTGCTGCATCTCGGTCTTCCGTTGTTAAAAAATCTTCAGAAGGCAGGGTGTTTAGAAGCTGCATCAGTTCTATAGCAATATACTGGTAAGACTCGGATTCTGCCAAAGTAACCTCTTCGGGAATGTTTTCAGAAGATGCCGGTGCGGAAAGGCTTTCGGAAGAGGGCGTGCCGGAAATTTCTTCCGTTAAAATCATTTCTTTATCACTAACAGCGCTGGAAGTTGTTTCGGTATCCATGGAAGGATAAATCCGATATGAGTACAAATCAGGAAGGCGGTCTGTCAATTCCAAAGGTGCAGGAATAAAATTCTGGTTTGTCACAATGAAAACATTGCAGAATAATTCCAGGGATATGAGACAAATAAGCAGAGGCCTTACGGGAAAGCTTATTTTATCTTTCAAGGAAAGTGCCAATAACAGCACGATATAAGCTATGACAAAGAAAATATTGCTCTGTTTTGCCAGCACATGGTAGTTATGTCCTGCGCAATAAAGGCAGACTGCTAAATATAAGATGCTGAAAAAACCAAGCTTTAATAATTTTTTAAAGCGGAATGTATCTACGCAGGCAAGAGCCTTGGAAGCTAAAAGAAGCAGAAAGAAAATCAGCAGAAAACCATAATATATGGAACCGCCGGAATAAAGACGGAAAAAGTTCACAAGGAAATAGATAGGGCTAAACTGGGCAGCAGCAAAAAGGAAGAAAATGAAAATGAAATTTTTCCATTTTTCCTTTCCTGAAACATCGGAAAGCAGAAAGTAAAAAACAGTCATCATAAAGAAGAAAAGACCGAAATACAAATCCATTCTCATACCTGAGAAAAATGCCGCAGAAGAAACGGAACCCAGTAAAAAACGGGAAAGGGCAGTTATGGTCGGCAGAGTGGTGGAAAAACCCGAATAAGATTCGTTGCCTATGTAAGAAAAATATTCTGCATACTGGGGAAAGGAAATAATGCCTGAGATAAGCAGGGCGATGCAGCTATAGCATATTAATTTGAAAAAAGCGCGCAAATGAACGCCGATACCGCCTTCTGCAAAAAGAAGAGCATGAACCGAAAGAGTTATAAGAATAATGGCGGTCAGCATATAGTCTGTAAAGAAGCAGAACGTTAACAGCAGGATATAGCCAAGAAGCCTGTTTTCTGCCATCATTTTTTCATAAGTATAAAAAAGAAGGGGAAACAGGACGAAAAGAGCAAGATAACGCAGATTCGATTCCTGAAGCAGGCCGTAGGCGCAAATTCCGTAAGAGACGGACAGCAGAACACAAAAATCCTCTGACAGGTTTTCGAAGCTTTTAGTATGTTTTAAATAAAAGCAGAAGGAAACTCCGGCAAAGGCATTGAATAAATTCAGCACCGGATGAAGGGAATCCGGCACCAGATGTCCGAAGCCCGAAGCAAAGAAAAAGATAAATCCTTCAAGTGTCAGAAGGGATAGAAAAAAAACCAGAAAATACGGTTTTAACTTCCGGAAAATATCAGATGGAGATATGGATGTTGCATGTTTATGATTCATTATGATTACGCTCCTAATAATGTATTCTTGTTATTTCAATAGAATTATACCAAAACATGGGTGTTCTTCACAAGATTATTTATTATAAAGCGGGAAAATAGTAACTGCAGGATAAAAGTATTTATGAGGATAAACCAAAAATATCCGTGGGAAATATCGTGAAATCCGGCTCTTTACAATGTCACTTGATATATTGTAATATAAAATAAAATTTATGCTGATGTGACGAAGGAGCAGGTAAAAAAGTATTTTTAATCATTTTACCTGTAAGACAAAGTCCTTGCACTTTAAAAGTAAAGTTTGTATAATAAATATGTTGTGAAACCTTAACTAAGCCTTTCGCATAGAATATAGTAAAACCGGTTTCGGGGGATTTGTGGTGCAGACATTTCAAAAACCCTTAAGCGAGGAAAAAGAGGCTTACTATATCCGCATGTATTTGGAGGGCAGTAAAGAAGAGTCCGAAAAAGCAAAGCAGATTCTCATAGAACGGAATTTGAGACTGGTAGCCCACATTGTAAAAAAGTATCAAAATGTGGAGGAAAATCCCGAGGATCTGATTTCAATCGGGACAATCGGATTGATCAAAGCAATTCATACCTTTGACGGAACTAAAGGAAGCAAGCTGGCAACCTATGCGGCAAGGTGTATTGACAATGAACTGTTGATGATGCTCAGAGCGCGCAGAAAGACGGCAAGGGATGTTTCCCTGTATGAACCGATCGGAACGGATAAGGAAGGGAATGAAATCAGCCTTTTGGACATTACCTGTGCGGAGGGAACGGACGCCTTTGAACTCCTGTCAACCAGAGAGGATGTTGAAAAGCTCCGCAAGATTCTGACCGATGCTTTAAGCACCAGAGAACTGGAGGTTATCAAGTTAAGATACGGACTGGCAGGCGAACATGAAATGACCCAGAGAGAAATCGGACAGCTGATGGGGATTTCCCGCAGTTATGTATCACGGATTGAGAAAAAAGCTTTACGCAAGCTTCGGATTGCATTTGAGGACACAACGGCTATGTAATTTAAGTTGGGAAGGTAAAGGAGAAAAAAGATGGCAATGCCGACATTGGAGGAAATTTTATCAATAGCGTATAATGCGGGGGCTTCGGATATTCATATCACGGTAGGACTTCCGCCCATCATGCGTCTAAACGGACATCTGATGAAACTGGATTATCCGGTTTTAACTGCAAATGATACATTGGAGCTTTGCGTCAACATGCTAAAGCCCAAACAGAGGGAGAAATTTGAGGAACGGGGAGAGTACGATATGTCCGTGGCCTTTCCGGGAATCGGCCGTTACCGTGTGAATGTATTTAAACAAAGAGGTTGTATCGGCATTGCGCTTCGTACTGTTACAACAGAGATTCCGCAGGCGGAACAGCTGGGAATTCCCCAGTCGGTTATTGATTTATATACCCGTAAGAGAGGGCTGATTTTGGTAACGGGACCTACGGGTAGTGGTAAATCCACCACTCTGGCGTCTATTATTGATAAGATCAACAAAACGAGGGACGCCCATATTATTACTCTGGAGGAGCCTATCGAGTACTCCCATGAGCATCGTATGGCCATGGTTAACCAGCGCGAGATCGGCCAGGATACAGAGAGCTTTGCAAATGCTTTAAGAGCGGCCCTTCGTGAGGATCCGGATGTTATTCTTGTGGGCGAGATGCGTGACTATGAGACGATCAGTACCGCTATTACCGCCGCAGAAACGGGACACCTTGTATTATCCACCCTACATACCATTGATGCGGCAAGTACCGTAGACCGTATTATCGATGCGTTCCCGCCCCATCAGCAGCAGCAGATCAGGGTACAGCTTTCGGCAGTATTAGTATGTATCATTTCCCAGTCCCTGATTCCCAATATAACGGAGGACGGCCGTGTGGCGGCCTTTGAGGTTATGCATGCCAATGCAGCTGTTAAAAACCTGATTCGTGAAGGAAAATCCCATCAGCTGCAGTCTGTTATCCAGACAAGTAAGCGTGAGGGCATGTGCACCATGGATGATTATCTGATGCAGCTTTATATGAGCCGCAAGATATCCAAGGAAAACTGCATCCAGTATGCGCAGAATCCCGATAAGATGCGCGGACAGATATTCTAACGGGCGTTGTTGCTTTTACAATTAAATATAGAATCTTCCCGTCGGCATTGTCACGCCGGTGGGAAGATTTTTATAAAATCCTGATCATGAAAAGTTATCATCTTTAAAACGATAATCAAATAAAGTTCCAATCATTTAAAATCACAAGTCGTTTAAAATTCCATAAATTCAATGAAAACCTTAATTCAATAAAAAACCTATTTACTAAATGCATGTTCTCCGGTATTTGCTCCATGAAGGAGTCTGTGCCGCATATCTGTTTAAAGAAATCATAAGATAGGTCATTTTCATAAGTTTCCCATTCAGAATCAATTATAAATCCATGTAATTTCTATTAAATTACATGATTCATACAAATCTATACATAACAGGAGGAATTATATTATGGTAAGCACAATATTAACCGGTGCGGTTTACGGTATCGGCGGTTATTTGATCACGGTCGAGGTAGATATGGCGGAAGGCCTGCCCTGTATTGATATGGTGGGCTTTTTGGGAAGCGAGGTAAAAGAGTCGGCGGAAAGGGTAAGGGTCGCTATCAAAAACGGGGGCTATGTCATTCCGCCAAAGCGTTTTACCATAAATCTGTCTCCGGCAGGAATCAGAAAAGGGGGCTCTGCTTTTGACCTGCCTATCGCCATAGGGATTCTGGAAAGTATGGGCGTAGTCAAAATGGATAAAAGGGAGGAAATGCTCATAGCGGGAGAACTGGGGCTTGACGGGGCGGTTCGCAGCATAAGGGGCGTTCTGCCCATTTTACTTGCAGCAAAGGAACAAGGGATAAAAGTCTGCATAATTCCAGAGGCAAACCGGAAGGAAGGGGAGTGCGTGGGAGGAATCAGGATAATCGGAATTAAAACCTTAAAGGATGCGGTTGGGATTTTGATGAACCCTGTAAAGCTTCAAGTAAAACCAGGAAAAACTCCCTTTCAGGATATAAGCCCATGGAAAGGAATAACGGATTTTGAAAATATCATTGGACAGCCGGTAGCCAGAAGGGCAGCGGAAATAGCGGCAGCCGGGTTTCACAATCTGCTTTTTACGGGACCGCCGGGAACGGGGAAGTCCATGATAGCATCGGCAATGCCGGGAATACTTCCGCCCATGAATGAAGAGGAGATGCTGGACACCTCAAAAGTGTACAGCGTGGCGGGAATGCTCAATGAAGAACAATATTTTATTGCCCGGCGCCCTTTTTTAAATCCTCATCATACCATTACGCCTCAGGCGCTGGTGGGAGGCGGGGGAATACCGCGCCCCGGCGTCATCTCCTTGGCAAATCACGGGATATTGTTCCTGGACGAGCTGCCTGAGTTCAAAAGACAGACATTGGATATGTTGAGACAGCCCTTAGAAAACGGAAAAATAACGATTGCAAGGAAAAGCGGAAATTACACATATCCCTGTGACTTTATGTTGGTTGCGGCTATGAATCCCTGTCCCTGTGGTTATTATCCTGATGCAATGCGGTGCAACTGCACGGATTTGGAAGTCAAAAGATACAGTGGCAGAGTGTCGGGGCCTCTTTTGGACAGAATTGATTTAAGCGTGGGAGTCTTGCGTAACAGCTATGAACAGATTAAAAGCTTCAGGAAGGAGGAAAGCAGTGGTGAGATACGCGGAAGGGTAATGGAAGCAAGGAAACGCCAACGGGAAAGAAACGGCCCGGAATTATTTAACAGCAGGATTCCGGTTACCCATTTAAAAAAGTTTTGCATCCTCAAGGCGGAAGCGGAGTCGGTGGCGGAAAGATACTATTCATCCATGGACATGAGCATCAGAGGTTATCACAGGCTTTTGCGGGTAGCAAGAACCATTGCGGATCTGGACGGAGCTTTTATGATTGGAAAAAAACATATTTTGGAGGCGGCATCTTATCGCAGCGCATTGTGAAGCAGGAAAAGGCTGGCGAATATATAAATAATGAAAGAAAAGTAAATACAAAACGAAGAAAATATATCAGAAATCATATGCATACGGCAGAAAAGGATGGAAAAATGACAAAAGCAGATGAAAAAGCATGGCATAAAGAATGCTCCTATGGTTACTTCTGGGAAAGTGTTCCGGGAATCGGGATAAAAACGATAAATCAGCTTTATGAACAGTATGGCAGCTATGAGAAAATGTATCGGGCCGATGGAGAGTGGGGGTTAACAGAAAGAAAAAAAGACGCCTTTTTTCTGCAAAAGGCAAAATGGAACGTAAAAGAAGAATATAACAGGCTGCTTTATAATAAAATATGGTGTATCCCTATGCATCTTTGCGGATATCCGGACAAGCTAAAGGAAATTCACAGACCTCCGTCGGCGTTGTTTGTAAAAGGCAGGCTGCCGGAAGGAGAACGTCCGGCGGTAGCGGTGGTAGGGGCCAGAAACTGTTCTCCCTATGGAAAGCTGATGGCAAAAGAGCTTGGAAAAATACTGGCACAAAACGGAATACAGGTAATCAGCGGATTGGCAATAGGAATTGACGGAATCAGTCAACGGGCGGCCATGGAACATGGAGGCGCTTCTTTCGGAATCATGGGCTGCGGCGTGGATATCTGTTATCCGGCGGATAACAGGCTGATTTATGAGCAATTATCTGCGGGAAGAAACCGTGGTGGAATTATCAGTGAATTTATGCCGGGAACAAAGCCTTTAAGCGGACATTTCCCCTTGAGAAACCGTATTATCAGCGGGATGGCGGACATGCTGGTAGTAGTGGAGGCCAAAGAGAGGAGCGGGACATTCATTACGGTATCTGATGCTCTTGAGCAGGGAAGGGATGTTTATGCGGTGCCGGGAAGGTTTAACGATCCTTTAAGCTATGGCTGCAACCGGCTTATAGATCAGGGGGCTTTCGTATTGTATGATGCAAACCGCTTTATAGAAGACGTTTTTGAGAGATATACTTATAGGAAGAAAAGAAAACCCTGCACGGGCACGGAAAAATATCTTCCCATTACGGGAACTGAAAAAGAACCTGTTTTTACCGTGAATGAAATGTTAACAAATTGTGAATATAAAAAAGAATGCGGTAAGGACGTTTTTGGCGGTTTAGAGGCGGAAATACTGGAGATTTTGGACATACAATACGTTTCGGTAGGAGACATTTTGTGCGCTTTGGAAGGATGTTCCACAAGTGAAATATTGGCAGCTTTGTCAACCTTGGAGTGCTGTGGAAAAGTGGAATCAAAAGGCAGTTTTTACAGAAAAATTACCTGATTTCCATGAAAATTTCGTCAAAGTGCATTAAAATTTGCGGGAAATCTTGTGCAATAAAGAGAAACAATTCTGGAGTAAAAGCCTTGCGATTGATAATTTTACGTGCTAAAATGTTAACATAAATTTAGAATTGTGTTTTATTGTGCCTTTCTTTAATGAAAATTTAATTAATTATTTACATTTTTAACAATTAGTTAGCAGAAAAGACACAAAACGCAACTTAAAAGTGACAGATTAAGGGGTATGGACTATGAGTTTATCAGGCAGAAGGAAAATGAGAATTGGAGATGTCCTGTTATCAGAGGGTGTCATCACTCCCGAAAAACTGGACATGGCTCTTGAGCTTCAGAAAGAAAAGAAAAAACGTCTGGGCGAAATTTTAGTAACGGAGGGTTTTGTTACGGACGACATTATGGCGGATGCATTAAGCCATCAGCTGCATTTGGACAGGGCGAATCTACAGGATACCCGTATACCGGACGATTTAATTTCTATGTTCGATGTAGATATACTAAAGAAATATACGGCGATTCCTTATTGTTATGATGACAGAAATGTAAATATCATCAGAGTGGCCATGGCGGATCCTATGGATATGCTTGCCATTGACGATTTATCTATGGTTACGAACCGTATGATTGACCCTATGGTAGCCACCCCGCAGGAGATCATGGTTGCCATTGACAAGTATTATGGCAATGCCGAGGCAATTAAAGCGGCCAGCGACTATGAGCAGGAGAGAAGCGACCTGTTTGAAGAAGACGAAATGGCCAAGATGATTAACGACGACGTTAACAATTCTCCGATCGTCCAGCTGGTAAACAGCATGATTGAGCAGGCAGTAAGGCAGAGGACTTCTGATATTCATATCGAAGCTCTTGAAAGAAAAGTGCGTATCAGATACCGTATTGACGGCGCTCTTCACGAGAGGATTACCTATAATATCAAGTTGCTTCCCGCTATTGTAGCCAGATTGAAGGTTGTGGGCGGCATGGATATTTCAGAGAAGAGGAAACCGCAGGACGGACGTATTACTTCCTTTGTGGACAACAGAGAGTATGATATCCGTGTATCCATTCTTCCTACAGTGTACGGAGAAAAAGTCGTTATGCGTATTACCAACAAAAACGCACTGACAAGAGATAAATCGGAGCTGGGCTTCGGGGAACATGATTTGCGGATGTTTGACCACATTCTCAAAAACCCTCACGGTATTATCCTGGTAACAGGACCTACAGGTAGCGGTAAATCAACTACTCTGTATACGGCGCTCAGCGAGTTAAATAAAGAAGATGTTAATATCATCACGGTTGAGGATCCTGTGGAGGCCAATGTGGCAGGAATTAATCAGGTACAGACCAATGTAAAGGCGGGCCTTACCTTTGCCAGCGCCCTTCGTTCCATCCTTCGTCAGGATCCGGATATCATTATGATCGGTGAGATTCGTGATGAGGAGACAGCGCAGATTGCGGTACAGGCTTCTATTACCGGTCACTTGGTTGTAAGTACCCTGCATACCAACTCGGCAGCCAGCACGGTAACCCGTTTGGCGGATATGGGACTTCCCAACTACATGATTGCGGACGCTACAGTGGGTATTATTGCGCAGCGTCTGGTAAGGAGATTATGCCCCAGGTGCAAGCAGAAGGTTTTAGCGGACGAAGAGCAGTTAGAGCTTCTGGGAATGCCTCCGGGAACGGAGCTTGAGATTTACCAGCCTTCAGGCTGTTCGGGATGTGACAACAACGGCTATAAGGGACGAATCGGTGTTTATGAGATCATGGAGATTACGCCTGGAGTCAGGAAGGTAATCGCTGCAGGAGAAGATGCGGAGCATATTAAGCAGGCGGCGTTAAAGGATGGCATGAGAACACTGCGTATGTGTGCAACCCAGTATGTATTAGACGGCATTACATCCGTATCGGAAATGATCAAGGTATCATTTGATTCATAAGAAAAATAAAGAAGACTCTTTTAAAATTAAGAGAAAGAGGAGGAGAGACAGTGGCTAGTTTTTCATATGTTGCCATTGACAGCAAGGGCAAACAGGTAAAAGGTTCCGTGGAAGCGGACAATCAGGGGAAGGCGTCTGAATCCCTGAAAAGAGACGGTATGACGATTATTGAGCTGAAGGAACAAAATGCTCTTAACAAGGATATCAATTTAGGCGGAATTTTCAAGAAAAAAGTCAAAATCAGGGACTTAAGCCTTTTCTGCAGACAGTTTGTAAGTTTGCACAGGGCGGGCGTTACTATTATGGAATCCATGAGGATGCTTACGGAACAGACCGAAAACCCCACGCTTCAGGAGGCCCTTCAGGAGGTTGCCACAAGCGTGCAAAAGGGCGAGACCCTTGCCAATTCCATGAGGACGAGGACGGATGTTTTCCCGCAGCTCTTAATACATATGGTCAGTGCCGGCGAGGCTTCCGGTAGTTTGGATGTAGCCTTTGAGCGAATGGCGGTACAGTTTGAAAAAAGTGCCAAAATCAATGCCATGATCAAGAAGGCGATGGTTTATCCTATCATGGTTTTGATAGTAGCGGTTGTAGTTGTTATCGTTATGCTGACATTCGTAGTACCTACTTTTATGGGCATGTTTGCGGATATGGAAATTGAAATGCCCAAGATTACATTGATGGTAGTTGCTGCTTCGGAATTCATGCAGGCCCATTGGATCATCATTGTGGCTGTAATTGGCTTGTTGGTAGTTTTCTTCAAATGGTTTAAAAAGACGCCTACAGGAGAAGGCCTGATTAATAAAGCGGCCATAAAGCTTCCGCTGTTTGGGGATTTAACGGTAAAGTCCAGCTCTGCCAAGTTTGCAAGGAATTTATCAACTATGCTTGCAGCCGGTATTTCCATGCCGGATGCGGTTCAGATCGTAGCGGATACCATGAATAACGTATTTTATAGAGAGTGTATGTTAAATGCCAAAAACGATGTTATGCAGGGTGTTCCTTTATCCACACCCTTAGAGAAATCCGGTTTGTTTCCTCCTATGGTATACCATATGACCAGGATTGGCGAGGAAACCGGTAATACAGAAGATATGCTTAATACGCTGGCGGACTATTACGAAGAAGAAGTGGAGATGGCAACCCAGTCCTTAATGGCTGCTTTAGAGCCTCTCATTATCATTATTCTTGCCGGCGTTTGCGGAACTATCATCGGCGCAGTTATCGCACCCATGGGCGCAATGTACGAAGGCTTAGACAGCCTGTAAAATTCGGTTAAAGGCCTGTTTTGTAGGGGAGCGGGTTTTTAATATAAAAATGTAGTATCAAATTAAAAAGGAGAGATTATCATGAAAAAGATGAATAACAAAGGTTTCTCATTAGTTGAGTTAATTATCGTTATTGCCATTATGGCAATCTTAATCGGTGTTTTGGCACCCCAGTACTTAAAATATGTAGAGAAATCCAAAGTATCTTCAGACAAAGACACATTGGATGCTATCTACAATGCATGTGTAACGGCAGCGGCAGACCCTGACTTATCAGCAGATGTACCTACTACAAGCTTTGTTTTTGCTACCGGACTCCCGAGTAATAGTTGGGGAAATGAAGTACTTTCAACTTTAGGTTTGTCAAATGCTGCTGGAATTAGTGCAAAATTGAAATCTAAAACTTGTAATACTGCTTCTGTCAACGTAGATGTTGATGCAGCAGGTAACTTTACAGTAACATGCGGCAGCCTTAAGGTTCCGGAGAACTAAAAACTTTAAAGCACAAGGAGACATTCCCCTATGACCACTGAATCATGGATATTTGATATGGTAATATATGTGGTAACATTTTTATACGGAATCGTAATAGGCAGCTTTTTAAACGTCTGCATATTACGGATTCCGTTAAAAGAAAATATCGCAAAAGAGAGGAGCCATTGTATGCATTGCGGCTACCGGCTGGCATGGTATGATTTGATTCCTCTGTTCTCATACATATTTCTTGGTGGTAAATGTCGAAAGTGCAAAGAACATATATCCCTCCAGTATCCTCTGGTTGAGGCATTAAACGGAGTCTTATATGTACTGATTTTTTTAGTAAACGGTTGGAGTATAGATTCAGTTATATACTGTTTATTAACGTCGGCGCTGATCGTGCTTAGCGTCATTGACTTTAGAACTTATGAGATTCCTTATGGAATCAACTTGTTTATACTGGCACTGGGACTGATTCATCTCTTATTCCACTTAGGGGATTGGGTGGATTATGGAATCGGTCTCCTTGTTGTCAGTGGTTTTTTGGCAATTTTATATTGGCTGTCAAAAGGCGCCGCTATTGGGGGCGGCGATGTAAAGCTGATGGGAGCGGCAGGGCTTCTGCTGGGGTGGAAGCTGGCAATTGTGGCGTTTTTGTCGGGCTGTATTTTAGGATCGGTTATACATTTAATTCGAATGAAGGTATCGGGAGCCGAGAACAGATTGGCAATGGGACCATATCTTGCGGCAGGGATTTTGCTTGCGGTGTTATGGGGAAATGAATTTTTAAGCTGGTATTTAGGTTCGTTTACAAGCCCGGTCGGGTAACGGACTTTATATATATGAAATGAAATAAAGATAAATGATGGAAGTAGTGTGTTCCATATCAGGGAGGTAAATCATGGCAAAGGCACAAAGAGTACTAAGCATTGAAATTGGATATTCTTTGACACAGGTTTGTGAAATGGATTTCCAGTCAAAGCATCCAAAAGTATACGGGGTTTTCAGCGTGAAGACGCCGGATGGAATTTTGGATGATGGTTTTATTAAGGTAACGGATGAGTTTGTAAATGACTTGAAATCCTACATTACCGCAAACGGGATGATTGCAAAGAAGGTGATTTTTGCCGTATCATCTACAAAGATTGCAAACAGGGAAGCGATGATTCCTTTTGTTAAGGAGAAAATGCTTCGGGAAATGATTATGACAAATATTACGGATTATTTTCCGGTTGACCCTTCTCAATACCAGTTTGCGCATACCATTATGGATACTGTGGAAGATGATGCCGGAGCAAAGCAGTACCGTATTATGATTATGGCGGCGCCGTCTGATATCCTAAGCGGATACCATGATCTTGCAAAAGCCCTTGGTCTGGAACTGGCATCTATTGATTATAGTGGTAACAGTATTTTCCAGGCGCTGCGCCATAGATTTGCTACGGGAGTAAATTTAACGGTTAAGATTGATGAGCGGTCCTCCCTTTTGACTGTTACCAATAAAGGCGTTATTACCATGCAGCGTGCCGGTATTTACGGCGCTGATCAGGTTGTAGATATACTGATGGAAACAGATGTTTACGGAGAGCCTCTTACTTACGAAGGCGCGGTTAAAACTTTACGCCGTAACAATCTGGTAATGAGAGAAGAAGAAGAAGCGCTTCTGGCTGAAAAGGAAGAAGAGGTCCGCCAGTTAGAACTGCAGCAGCAGGAAGCAATGAATCTGGCTGCAACAACCGGCGATACTTCTCAGGTTGCATCGGCGACTGTTGCGGCAAAGCAGGCAGGTTCCAATTTAAAGATGCTCCGTTTAAGAAGAGACGTTACTTTAAGTTATCAGCAGCTGATCAGTTCCATTGTGCGTGTAATTGATTACTACAACTCCAAAAACAGGGATGCGGCAATTGACAATATCATTATTACCGGTATTGCAGCGGATTTCTGGGGATTTGCAGGACTCTTGTCACAGGAACTGGGACGTAATGTAGAAGTATTAAAGGATTTGGCAGGAACCAATATCGATCAGGGGCTTCACTTACAGGGAGTATCCTTGGGCGATTATATTTCTGTTATCGGTGCGGGGCTTGGTTCTGTAGGATTTATGCCTGCCGAGACCAAAGTGGATAAGAAGAAAAAAGGCGGCGGAAGCGCCAAAGACTCTATAAGCAGTATCGGAAACAATGATAAGCTTCCGTATATTGTTCTGGGCGTTGGCACAGCGGCGGCCATTGTCATTACCGCTATGGCGCTTGTTCCTTATTTTATGGCTAAAAACGAGAATGACACTTTACAGGAGAGGAAAGCGCAGCTGGCTCCGGTACAGGATACCTATAATGCTTATATTGCAAAGCAGGCCGATTATGATTACATAACTGCATTAAATAATGTTACTAAGAACGGTAATGATCAGTTAATAGAAATTATGGGCGAAATGGAGAGTAAGTTTCCTTCTGATATCATGGTTAATTCCATGACCATTACAGAAGAGGGGATTACAATGGATATTCTTGCACCAAACAAGTATAATATTGCAAAAAACCTGATAGAGTTCAGAATGATGCCGTACTTCTCTGAAGTTTCCATTAAGGGCTTTACAGAAAGGCAGGAACCGGAAACCGGTATTATTGTGAGCCAGTATACTATTACATGTGTCTATGGCGAGAATCCCTACTTAAGTCAGCCTGAGGAAGATGGTGCAGCTGAAGGTACGGAGGGTGCAGAACAGCCGGCATCTGATGACGAAATCGTAGAAGAGTAGGGGGGATAAGGACATGAAGATTAAAAAGAGTGAAGTAAATATTTTAATAATGTTAATTGGAATTTTGCTGGCGGTTCTTGCCTACTTTGTGGTTTATTCCAGTTTTACAGAGAAAAAGGATATTCTTGCAGCAGAGAACGCCACATTGCAGAGTGAAGTAGATGAACTGCAGAAGTTGGCGGATAACAAACAGTTTTATATTGATGAAACAAACCGGATGGATAATGAAATTCAGGATATTTTAAGTACTTTCCCGGGAGAAATCAGACAGGAAGATCAGGTTATGTATGCGGCCGGTTTTGAATCCATGTATTCCAATACCATATGGGTTAACGGCTTGTCAATTGATGATACCCAGTTGGTTCAAATAGCGGCACCGGCAGCGGAGCAGGCAGCGCCTACGGACGATGCGGTTGTTGAGGATACGGGAGACGGAACGGCAAACGATGCGGTTGTTGCCACAGGAGGCTTAAAGGATACAGTATTTTTATATTCTTCTCCTTTTACACTCAATTACAAAATAACATACCGTTCTTTCAAGGATGTGGTACAGTTGATTCTTTCTTCTGATGAGCGCATGAGTATTCAAAACATTAATTTGTCTTATGATTCAGAAAGCGGATGTCTGACGGGCAGCCTGGATGCTACCATGTATACGGTTTCCGGTACAGATTATATCTATAAAGAACTGGATATTCCCGGTGTCAGAATGGGTACTTCGGATATCTTTAAATCAGGAACGGTGCTGGATTTGAGTAGAATCGGAGGCGGCGCATCCGGAGATGGAAATTCCGAAAGCGAAGATGAAAATTCCGAAGGCGAAGATGAAAATTCTGAAGGCGGAGAGGAAGCGTCTGACGAGGAAGTAACAGGTAACTAGGTTGATAGTCAGTTAGGAGTTCTTTATGAAGAAAATCAAAAAGGACAACAGCGGTTTTACATTGGTTGAATTGCTGATTGCCATAGCGATCATTGCCATTGTACTCACACCGTTGTACAGCAATTTCAGACAATCTACATATTTAAACGGAAAAGCAAAGCTAGCTATGGATGCCACCAATATGGCAAGCAATCTGATGGAAGGCTTGAGCGCTTATACGCCGGAAGAAATTATTTTGGGCTTTTACAGCAATGACAGCGTAGATGGAAGTATTCCGGGAAGGCATAATACCCTTAATATTATGCCAAATGAAGTAACGGTAGCGGAATACGGCGATTTGGTGCCTGTTTCAGGGGGATTTACCAAAGGTTTTATTACTTCCGATTTGGTTTTGGGATTAGGATCTTACGATTACACCGGAGCCAATTATGCACAGTCTCGGGGGGCTACGGCATCAAAGCCCTCCATAGAGCAGCTTAAGATAAAGGAAAGTCCATCCGGTAAATACTATTTTTACGCAAAGGGAGTACATCAGGCGAGAGGCACCTATGATATTGTTGTGGAGCTGGATACTACTCATGAAACGGGATTCTCAGGGGATTTAAACGAGGATGGCGTAATAGATTCGACGGAAGTCTATGGCATTAATGATTACGAATCGGCGCAGATCATTAATGTTAATCCTCTGTTTGACGGCGTTTATACGGAGAACATCAGTCAGCGCCAGAATGCGGCGGCAGCACTTTTAGCAAAGAAGACAAATCCCTGGGTTAATCTGGAAGCGACTGATCTTTACCCGGGAATGACCAGGACATTGGAGGTAAATATTGAAAAAGATCCTGCTACAGGTTTTGTTTCCGTTATTGTATATGATCACTATGAGATACTCTCGAATTTTTCGACGCCTGATAATCAGTGGGTAGATATCGGTAATGTTTTTGCAGGACAGACTTTGCGCTATACCACTACGGGTAAACTGATTTTTGACGGAAGTACCTATCAACAGGATCCCAGAAGTATGTATATTTATTATAACGGAAATTACTACTCCAGTAATACGAAATATCTGGATAAATTTGTGATTAACAATTCGGATGATGTTCCTCTGGATATTTATCTTGTTAGGACAAAATCTTCAGAGACAACGGATGTTCTTGAAGCCACTTATGCTTCAGAGCTGAATATACCGGATCCGGATTTCCTCAATATTTATTCCAATTTAAGGGATAACATATTAAAGAAGGAAACGGAAAATGAGGCAAATCGTAAAGACTGCAGACGTTGTCTTACGACCATAGACGGCAGTACTGTTTACAGTCTTCCTGACACCGATTATGATGCTGTAGTTCATGACACCGGCGGGGTAAAAAAGGAAACGGAAGATCGTATGTATAGCGTCAAAATGTATGTATATGACGAAGGGGCTGCAGATGCAGGATTTCCGGAAGATATGCTGGTTACGGAATTTAGCGGAAGTTCATTGCAGTAAGAAAGGATGTTTGGCTGATGATGGCTGCGTGGAAAAACAGATTAAAGGAAAAATTAAAGGATGACAGGGGTTCCGCCATTGTGCTGGTAATTATTGCCATTGCCTTTGTGGGCACGCTGGTAGCCATGTTGGTGTATATGGTATATTTTAACTATTTGATGAAATATACCGACCGTTCGGCTAAAAACAATTTTTATACGGCAGAAACAGCCTTGGATATTATTAAGGCGGGACTGGAGCAGGATGTGTCGAATGCCATGGTTGCAGGATATTATGATGTTGTATCCAATCATGCTACCGATTCGGCGCAGAATAAACAGGCTGCTTTTGAAATTGAATTCCTGAGATATTTATGTGAGGAATTATTACATGTCCAGACGGCAAATATAGGCGATCCGGGAGCGATTCAGCAACAGGATGTATATGACCCGACTTATTTTGCGGCATATTGGAATAATATCACAATGCTCGGCGTCAGCGGTTATGATGACTTTAAGATTGCTGCCAATGAGGGCGATGAAGGCGCCAGAATGATGACAGGTACGTGGGATTCCGGAGCATATGGCGCTCCCGGAACGGCCACCGGGGCTGACGGTATCAGGAACAACGGTCCCGTGGTAATCTATAACGGCGATACGGTAGAATTTCAAAATGTAAGAGTTTCCTATACGGATGCGGACGGATATGTTTCAATTGTCCAGACCAATATTGTTGTTGAAACTCCTCAGGTTAATTTTTCGACAGCTATGAATCTGCCTGAGCTTGATACATATTCTCTTGTTGCGGCAGGCGGCATCTATAACGGCTACGGAAGAAGCGGTGCAACCAAAGAGCCGGAGACCAATGGTTCCCAGACGGATACAGTCGTAACAGGAAACGTATATGGCGGGGAAGACGGAATTTTTGTTCATGGTATAAACGGACAGATTTCTTTTGAAAAGAAGAGTACGGATCCGGATACAAGAAGCTTTACCGTAACGGCTGACAGTTTTAACGCTTTGACCGGGCGCAATCAGCTGGATGCAAATAACCGTAATCCGGCATCGGTTCCAAGCATAAAGATTGACGAATATTATGAAGTGTGGGCAAAGGATTTATATGTTGAGTCAGCATCTTTAGATGTGGCAGGTAACTGCTTTATTCAGGATGACCTTACTACGGATGGAACCTATGCGGGCGTTTATTTAAAAGGAAACTATTCGGGATACGGAACGGCAACGGGAAGCGCTGCTTCTAACAGTTCCATTTTGATAAACGGCGCACATACCACTTTGGATTTGAGCCAGTTAAAGAACCTGGAACTTGCCGGTCATGCTTATGTTGGCAGCGTACATTACAACGCCAATGAGGATGACGAGATAAACGGCGACTATATCGCTGATATAGAGGCATACAGGAAAGCTCATGAAAAGCCTGAAGAAGGCAATGAAGGCGGAAGCAGCAGCGCCGGAAGCGGTAACGCTGCAACCGGAGGCTCGGGAAATGCCGGAAGTGATAACGACGAGGATGATGACAGAATTGATTCCAATGAGAAGGATGTTCTCATGGGGCAGTCTTTGGCGGTAAAGAGCGACCAGCTTATGTATATGGTTCCCGTGGAGTGTATGGGGTATGACGGAGATACACAGATATTAGGAAAGAACCCTATGACATACAATGAGTATCTGAAGTTTGCCACTACTTTTGAGCCGGAGCTGGATGAACATGGAAATGTAGTTATGGAAGGAAATAGCATTAAATATTCCGACCAGTTAAAATATACGGTGGTACGTCTCGACGTTGTGATGAATAAGGTGGGAGGTTCCATGAACAGTTACGGAGCATCCTATATTCCGGTGTTCAGACGTGTTAACGGCGATGTGCTGGTGTACTTCTATATAAGCTTTGCGTCAGATGACAAGGCAAACGAATTTTTCAGGAATTATTACGAAGCGGATAAGGCGGCTTTTGACAGATATTTGAAGACTTATCTGGATAATTACAGGATTTCTTCCGATATTACTGCCAACAACAGCGGAAAGTTGAGCATTGCGGGTAATATGCTCCGTATGAGCGGAAACAATGTTGTCATGGTACATGATACTTTTGATGATGATCTGATGAATTATGAGGCGATTTTAGCAAACAGAACCCAGTATGCATTGTATTATCAGAATCTGTCCAAGTACTTAATGAAGACTACCGATGATTTGGCGGCTCTTCAGCTCCAGAACAATGTATTTTCCAATATTACGATAGAAGAGGCTGAGTTTAACCAACAGGTATCCCCGGGAACCTTTAAGAGCTACAAAAACACTGCGGATGAGGTAGTAGCGCTTGTAGTGAACAATAAGGGAATGGGTGTGTTTGATTTCAGCTCCAGCAACAGTGCGTTAGCGGGAATGAATCTTTCTGATATTCATTTGATTATTGCAACAGGCGATGTCAGGGTTAATGTAAGAAATTATGAAGGTCTTATCTTCTGCGGCGGCGACATATATATCGGTTCGGCAAATGAAAGAATTGATTATAATGCGCCGGAGGTTCAGAAGGCTATGTCTGCAAAGAACAATAACGACAAATATGTATTTGAAGTAATACAGAACGGTATTGCTTATGCAAATACCTTAGGAACTACGGATGTGGATCTTATCACAGCAATTGAGCAGCAGAAAGAAGACGATATTATAAGAGCGTCGGATGTTGTGAAGTTTACGAACTGGATTAAGGAGTAGACGTTTATGAAAGATGATAACAGGGGCTTTAGTTTAGTTGAATTAATTGTTGTCGTTGCGATTCTTGCGATTTTACTGGGCGTAATGGCAGCCAATATCGGCAGAATCAGCGGATACCGCGCCAAGGAATGCCGGACCAAGGTCGTTTCCAGTCTGGAGAACGGAAGGCTTGTGACTCTCAGTAAATCCCGTGGGGGCAGTTACATAGGGAATACAAAAACTTATCTTGTATTTGTCAGAAATAATGGTAATGGATGCAATTATTGCATTACGATTGTGGAAGACCAGATTACAGATGTTAAAAAGGTAAGCAAGGGAAACGTTACCTTGAAAATTTCTTATACCAAAAACGCAGCGGACGGGGTGCCCATAGGATCCTTTGACGGCCCTAGCGGTTTAGGAATAGACAGTCCGGAGGATGTATTGCAGGCTGCGGTGGCGGCGGGATTTAAGGTTGGATTCAGTCGACAGAACGGGGCTTTCTTAGCCTATGATTCAGCGGGCAATACCAATCTATACCAAATGTTTGCCAGCCTCGGCAGATATAATTACGGTATAACGATTCATCCGAAGACCGGAGAGGTTGAGGTAGGAGAAAGAACCAGGGCAACATCATAAAAGGTCACTGTAATAAAGGAGGATATATGAAAAGAGCAAAAACAGACAAGAGAAAATTGAATAACCATGGTTTTTCGTTGGTGGAATTTTTGATTGCCGTGGCAATTTTGGGAGTTGTCTCTCTGACAATCTATTCCTTTATGAACACAGGAGCCCGGTTTTATCAAAGAACCAGCGCCGATGCGGATATCCAGTCCGAAGCGCAGCTGGCGGCAAATACGGTCAGTGATTTGATTGTGGACTGTGAAGTCAATATCAGCTATGACGAGACGATTACAAATGTTGTAAGCGGAAGCGGGGAAACGGGAACCATTCCTGTAAATGGAAGGATTCTGGAAATCAGTAATAAGGATTACCAGTTTCTGATTTTTCACAGGGATACCAATTTATTCTATTTAGAGAGAAGGCCCAGCGTGGGGGATCCTACCCAGTATGAGCCTTACAACGTTGATAATGCAGAGCTTTTGGCACAAAATATTACAGAGTTTAATGTGGATTTAACCCGTGTGTCGGGAAAAGGAAAAGGAAAAAATATTGTTACTTTTATCATGACCTATGAAAAGGGCGGCCGCTCTTACAGAGGAAATTATCAGGTTAACCTCCGTAATGCGATTACGGTCAGCGCCAATGGAATCACGCCTGTAACCGATGAGGAGAACCTTACCCGGATTACGGTAACGCCTTCCCCTGTTACAATAGATGTTAAGGGAAAAGATAATCCTGCCTGCCCTCCGGAGCAGAAGGAGAAGGAATTTACTGCAAACAGTGACGCAACCAATGTGGGCAGGGATGATATTTTCTCATGGAGGATGGAAGGTACTAACGGCGGCGCCATAAATTGCGCAAGTGTGGTAGGAGATATCAATAAAAAAAGATTTAAAATCCGTTTTGCGGATGATTTAAGCGATGTGCCCAGTTCCTTTAAGGTCATTGCCACAAGCACCATTGAAAATAAAGATACCCATACCTATGCAACGGGCGAAGCGATCGTATATTTTAAAAAGATTCTGAATTTGAATATCACGCCTACAAGGGGTGTAACCAATGATTGCATGAATCCTGAGTCCACGGCAATCTTTGCGGCAAACTTTACGGATTATAATCTGATGCCCGAGGATAAGAGATGTACATGGAAATTTGAGTACAAAAGAGGCGTGGAGGGCGAATGGGCTGTTTGCAACAACTCATCCATAGCCACAGGAAGATCTATGGGAAGCTCTTATTCCGTGCGTTTAGGAAGCCAGGCGGATGAGTACTATTCCTTCCGGTTAACGGCTACAAGCGAATGGGATCCGACATGGAGTGCGGAATATATTTTCGGCGTAACGGAAAAAGCGAAAATTCCCGGAATTGACAGCCCCAGCCGTGGTGTCGAAATTGATATGACAGCCTTATTTACAACAGGTGCTTACGGTTCCTATGCACAACAGAACATGCCGGGACTGGAGACAATTTATAATGTAGAGTTACAGAACTTTTCAGGTCATGACGTAGAAGGCATTTTGAATTTTATTGTAAGGGATGGAAAGGCGTATGCATATCTGGATTATGGAGATGTGCGTTATACCTCCGGTGCTGATGCCCTTTTATTCTACAACAGCCCTAATATTGAAGTTGTTATTTATTACATAGATAAGGATGGAAACAAAAAATCAAAGGATGGCGTAAACTGGACTATGACCCCGGTTTCGTTGAATCCTTCAAGGCCTTTGAGGAATTCCAATATACTGATGCCTAAAGGCGGAACCTATGATGTTACTTTTACAACCTTAGGCTACAATATTTCCAAGAAAAACCAGATTGGTATTTATATGGGAACCGATGGCAACATGCAGAATCTCAATGCCAATGAATTCGGCATGCTGGATTTCAATCCTTATTTATCTGCAAACTATACAGGATCTTTAGGAAATCGTTATACTTTGGTCGAATCGGGTGTGTTCCGGATTACGTCGAAAGGCGATCAGAACATGTATCCTACTGAGGCCATTCCTATGAGGGTAACCATTGATGATTATTACCGTCTTGTGACACGGTATGCTTCCGGCGATCAAAGTCAGCTGGAGCGTTCCAGCTATGACTTTAATGTTTATGTGTCCAATGTAGAAGGACGCGACCTTTTTGTCAAAGGACCACAGGATATGGCAAACTGGTCCACAACAACGATCGCTTATAACGGAACGACCCAGACCGGGGGTTCAGGGAATGCATCCGGTTCGGTAACCCATGTAATAACGGCGGCGGTTAACCAGGGCGCTACGATTAATACAGGAAACGGTTCCTCGAATATATCCTTCAGTCCGGTAAGAACTCAGGCAGGAGATATATCCTATTATGAGATGACGATTGACGGTCAGACATACTACTTTAATACAACATACAAATGTTGGAGAGCAGTGTCATAATGATTCAAGGTGGAGAAAAGAGTATGAAAAATAAGAGAAGATTTCGAAAAAGATTCATATTTGCTGCGGTGGCGGTTTTACTGATTGCCGGCATTCTAAGCCTTGACTTGGCGAGAAATGTTTCTGTAGCGGAAGCGAAACAGAATGTTTTTACACAGATTGTGCCTTATCATGCCAGTGGGTTGAAAGTGTTGGAAATTACGCCTACCGTGGATGATAAGGAACTGGGATACTTTTTCCCGACTAATGTGAACGACGAATTGGCGCGTAATGTGGCAAACGTGACTCATGGTACAAAGTTCAATTCGGAAATACCTGGTATTGATGAATTATGGGCAGCTGCGGATCAGAAAGCATGGGATAGAGTTCAGGCAGACCGAAACAGTTGGGCGAACGGAGCTGACTGGTACAATGAACAGGAATTTCATGACAGGTATCTTGCGGAGGAATTGAATGCACAGACGGATCCCTACCTGGCTGCCGTGTTGCGAAGCTATGGTATGATTAAGCCAAGCGGTTCCGATCTGGGAGTGGGTTCCAATTCTGAATATCCTATTTACGACAGGGACAGAAAAGGTGTTTTCGGCAGCGTAGGCGGCACCAATGATTATGTTGAAATTGATATTCCGGCAGGAAATATGGTACAGGGACATTATGTTCCCAACGAAAGCAATACCGGTTCTTATCAATTAACCGACGGCTATTGCATCGGTACGGGGGAAGAGAATTTTGACGGTAATGCCGTTGGGCCTGACGGGTCGCCGATTACGAATCTGGATAAGAATTATATTTATAAAAAGACATTAGTTGAGGATGGTACTATAGTCAATCAGGCTGAGATAAGCGCCAATAGTGCAATAGACGTAAGCGCTAACAGTACGGATGATCAGGAAATTTATCAATACGAGAAAATTGCTTATGAAGGCAATCTTCCGGAAGGAATTATCTGGGTGGGAGGTTCCAAGGACGGTAACCTGGACTTTACTTTTTTACCCAATCAGGCTGACATTTACTACGGCTATACCGTTGATAAGATTGTTTATCTGAACAATAACAGATGGTACAGGGTAGGAAACTGGATCAAGGAATACATATTAGGGGATGCAGAGCTAAACTGTCAGATTACTTATGAGCACAGGACTTTGGATGCGCTGACGGCTGCTGATATCCAGAATGCGGATTTGATTTACCTTTCCGGTACGGCAGATGAATATAAAACGGCAGGTCTTGATATGAATTCAGAGCTGGTTAAGGAAATTTACAACCAGAGTGCTATTTACCACAAGGCTGTTATTATGGACTCTGCAATCTACAGCGGGGGAGCGGAAGGCTTTACGAATCTGGATAAGCTGGCATTACTGCTTTGGCAGGATGATCAGGAGTTAGTTTCCACATGGGATTCCTGTTCTTCCTACTTTATTGAAAAGCCGGCGGAACCCGGAGAGAACCCTGACGATGACACAGAAGCAATAAAGGAATACCTTATTGATAATATCGATGCCCTGCTAGGGACAAATGATGTATTTACAACCTTACAGAGTACCATGTTAACCGGATATAACGGTACCTTTGCAATTAATAATATCTATGTATATAACCATCATTTTTCGGATTTCCAGAGCTCTAAGCTGGCGGATTTCCAGAGAAATGCGTTGGATAATATAGCAAACGGCGATTTAAACAGCTATTTTACCGCAACAGCGGCAAACGGCGGTTTCCAGAGCGTATTGGCTTACATTAAGTTAAATAATGAAAAGATAACCACCGGCAAGATGGCGGAAGGATATGTGACCCCTGCCATTGCCATTCAGTATATTTTATGCTACAGAGGCGAAGACCTGGCTCTGGCTAAGAATGCCTATACTGTGCTGGAAATCCAGCCTACAAGGCAGTTCAAGTTTAATTCGGGGCTGGAATCTAAGGATTATACCTTAGAAACGCCTGAGGTAAAAGAAAGCAGAAGCGCTTTCATCAGGGATTGTCTGAATGAGGATATTGTTAAGGCGGGAAATCAGGATCTTGTTACCTTTGACAGTGTGACCGTCGATGCCTTTAATACCATGCAGACAGATGTGTTGACCTCTTATGATGTGATATATATCGGCGCCCTGCATACGGCTTATTATGAGCATGTGACAGGAACTGCGGCGTCTATTGAGCTGGGAACCGGCTTTGTTCACAGCAGCGATGCTTCCATACCTGCGTACAATGATGACGGAATGGACGGAAATGTATATTTCAATTATGGCGACGCCATGACGAATGATGCAAAAGAAGCTTATTCCTCCAAGGATTTGACGGAAGCAAAATTAATAGAATTAAAGGATTATCTCCAGAAAAACGGCCTGATTATTGTTGATGAAGACTTGATGAAGTCCATTGAGAAGGGGAATACGGTTATTAATCCTACTAAGGTAAGCAGTGCTACCACTGCACGTTACGACCACGGACGTATGGATGATTCTTCCAATATGTATGAGCTGTTTGCCTTTGCAAGGGGTGGCAGCGTATCCGGTCAGGACGTGGGTTACTACACCAACTTGGTAAGTGAGGGCGATTTAAAGAACAGCGTTGTAAAAAAAGCTGATTTAACTTCTTATTTAAATAGAGAACGTCTCAATATGCTGTTTACATCAAAGCCCAGCGAATATTCTTATGCAGAAAACGCCAATGGCCAGATGACAATCGTTACTTATCAGGCAGCTGACAGGACTGACGGAAAATATTATTTGGATTTTGAGTTTGTAATTAATAATACGGCGGCGGTAGCTGATGCTACGGAGTTTTATGAAGTACATTTATATCTGGACATGAATGCCGACGGTCGTTTCGATGATGCGGAAGAGAAGTTTGATTATTCCGTAACGTTAGCGGCGGATGGTTCTCCGGCATTAAACGGCAAGGATGAAGACGGGGTTACCCATTACTCCTTAAACGGAGGCGTGGAATATAAGCTTCGCAGACAGGTTCCTTCCGATGAAGGCGGTATTATTGACTGGTGTTTGAAGGTAGAAAAAATCAATGACAGAAATATTTACACTCAGGAGACCGGTTATACGGCTATTAAGCCGAGAGAGAAAAAGTATATTAATATTCTGCAGGTTTTCCCTGTGGAAGGAAACGGTCCGAATCTTGAAGCGTTGACAGAATCAGATATGTTATACAAATATCTTCATGCATTAGCTATTGATGACCAGTATGAAATTACCATAAGGACGGTTTCCGTGGCTCAGTTCCAGGCAGATACCATGAATTATTATACGAGGTACCGGGCTAATTTTGAGAGCGAAGAAGCATTGTGGCAGGAGTTCTTCAATAATTTTGAGAGAACGGCGAATGATAATGCAGGCTATACCCAGGCACAGATTGAGAATGACGAAGGCAGACCTATGGCTGTAAATATGCTGATTCTGGGATTTGGAGAAAGCTATACCCAGTTTAGCGCAGCGCATCCGATTAATGCGATCAGAAGCTATATCGAAACCAATAAGCCTGTATTGACAAGTAATAATGTGATTGCTCCCAATATTGGCGCAGCAGATCCTAACAGAACCTTAAACTATAGTTTCTTAAGCTATTTCGGACAGGATCGTTATGGTTATACCAATCCCTTGTATAATCGCGCAGAGGGAAGCATCAATACCAATAATTTCTTTGCGAGAACGGAGGAGAATGCCTATAATACCTATATTGGTCCCCGTGAAGCAGGAAATAATGCCGTGGCTTATATGCCAAACAGTGCGAGAGGACTGGTTCATCTGATACCGGTTGGTTATACCAACACTTATCGTGCCCGCATGAGGACTGATGCAAGTATATTAAACGGAGAGTATGCATTTATTAATGCCCAGCCGGTTAAGAGTCTCTATGGCTCAAATGATCCGACGGCAATTGCCTCTAACACCTATGTGGACAAAATGAATGAGGGACAGATTTCCCATTATCCCTATACCTTGGGCGAGAGCGTACTGCTCAGTAAATCCCAGGCCCAATATTTCCAGCTGGATTTGGATTCCGATTCCAACGGAGACGGTAATTCGGATATCGTAGTATGGTATACCTTGGGCGATATGGCTAACGGACAGGGAACGGCATTAAACGATGCCAATATTTATTCCGCTACTCCCGGCGACGGTATTAACAACTATTATGTTTATAATAACGGAAATGTAACCTTTACAGGATTTGGTCAAAGACCGGCTTCCCAGATTACTTCAGGAGAGGCGCAGCTCTTTGTCAACACCCTGATTGCGGCTTATGAGGCGGGACTTGTAAATCCTACGGTATCTTTTTATGAGACCGATGATTCCAATGCGTCCATGCTTGAGAGTATTGCAGTACCTTATGACGTGAATGTAACAGGCAATAACGTTATTGATTCATCCATCCAGATGAATGAGAACGGTACGGATTATCTGTACAAATTTGTCAATCCCAATGCGGATCCTACTACGGCGCCAAGCGGTACCAAGGCATACTTTAAGGTACAGGATTCCAATCTGGTTAAGGGCGATAAGACCTGTAAGGTAGAGTTCTATCTTGGCGTAGAGGATACTGCTAACCATAGATATACCTGGCCGGACGGCACGGTATCCGAGATTTTGAATATCCAGTTAACGGATAATACGGTTGTTTCGGTGGTAAGGATTTCCATTGATATTTACAGGGCTGATTTTGGTGCAAAGATAGGAACTTCCAACGGCAATGCGGCGCTTAATCCCAGATTGGACGTAGGCACTATGTATGGTTTCTATGCTCCCATGTCTTACTTAAACGACAGGGGCGCGGCTGAGATTTATATCAAGGCGGATACCAGCTACAGGGTATTGAGCAGTTCTACCGGACAGTATGTTGACCGGCCTCTGGGTACGGCATATGATATGTTTACCATGATCAAGCAGGATTTACTGAAGCTGGATTAATCTTAAGGACTGCCATAAAACGAGGCATGTTTTTTGCACGGATATTGCCTGAACAATGTGTATTAAACCGATTTCATAATTTTGTGAAAATTGTGTAAAATAAAAAAAAGACCTTTACAGGTCTTTTTTTTTCGTGTATAGTGTGAAACGATTACTTCGGGCAGAAAAAACATGTATGGAGTAACGACAATAGACCAAAAGGTTAAAATAAGGGGAAAAATTATGGCAAAGTATTTAGTGATTGTGGAATCGCCTGCCAAAGTGAAGACGATTAAAAAGTTTTTAGGGGCAAATTATGAGGTAATGGCAAGCAACGGGCATGTGAGGGATTTGCCCAAGAGCCAGTTGGGAATTGATGTGGAGCATGATTATGAACCTAAATACATTACCATTCGCGGGAAGGGAGATGTTTTAGCGGCCCTCCGAAAGGAGGTAAAGAAAGCCGATAAGATTTATCTGGCAACTGACCCTGATCGGGAAGGAGAAGCCATTTCATGGCATCTTTATGCGGCCCTTAAGCTGGAAGATAAAAAGGTCTACCGTATTACCTTTAATGAAATTACAAAAAATGCAGTAAAAGAATCTTTAAAAAATCCAAGGGAAATTGATATGGATTTAGTGGACGCACAGCAGGCAAGGCGTATGCTTGACCGTATGGTGGGGTATCGGATTTCCCCCCTTTTGTGGGCAAAGGTTAAAAGGGGGTTAAGCGCCGGCCGGGTGCAGTCGGTGGCTCTTCGCCTTATCGGGGACAGGGAGGATGAAATTAACGCTTTTATTCCCGAGGAATACTGGAACCTGGAAGCCAAATTCCGGATTCCCGGCGAAAAGAAACCTTTGACTGCCAAATTTTACGGCACAAAGGATGAAAAACTCGCTATTACCAATAAAGATGAGATGGACAGTCTCTTAAAAGAATTAGAGGGCGCCAGATTTTTGGTTGCAGATGTAAAGAAGGGGGAAAGAGTCAGAAAACAGCCCCTTCCCTTTACGACCTCTACTTTACAGCAGGAGGCGTCCAAGGCACTGAATTTTTCCACCCAGAAGACCATGAGACTGGCGCAGCAGTTATATGAAGGCGTGGAAATAAAAGGACAGGGAACAGTGGGGCTGATCAGTTACCTGCGTACTGATTCCACCCGTATTTCAGACGAGGCGGCAGCGGCAGCGGCGGATTTTGTTAAAGAGCATTACGGGAATGATTTTCTGCTAAAGCAGAGCAATACCAAAAATTCCAAAGGAAAAATACAGGATGCCCACGAGGCAATCCGTCCTACCGATATCAACAGAGTGCCTTCTGATTTAAAGGAAGCGCTTCCTAGAGATTTATTCCGTCTTTACCAGCTGATCTGGAGACGCTTTACCGCAAGCAGGATGGCGCCTGCAGTCTATGCCACTACTTCCGTCAAAATAGAAGGGAACGGATACCGTTTCCATGTTTCCGCCAGCAAACTGCAGTTTGAGGGCTTTATGAGCGTATATACGGATGCTGACGAGGAAAAAGCGGAATCCAATACCCTGATTAAGTCTGTTGACAAGGATACGGAGCTTACCCTTGAGGATTTTGATTACAGCCAGCATTTTACCCAGCCTCCTGCTCATTATACGGAGGCCAGTCTTGTGCGCACATTGGAAGAAATGGGCATTGGGCGGCCATCTACCTATGCCCCTACCATTACGACTATTCTTGCCAGAAGATATGTGGCAAAGGAAAATAAAAACCTCTTCATAACCGAATTGGGAGAGGTTGTAAATCATATGATGAAGGAAGCCTTTCCGACTATTGTGGATGTTAACTTTACCGCGAACCTGGAATCTTTGCTCGATAAGGTGGAAGAGGGGTCCGTTAACTGGAAGGTAGTTGTGGAAAATTTCTATCCGGATCTGGATATGGCGGTAATGGAAGCGGAAAAACAGCTGGAAAATGTGGAAATTGCCGATGAAGAGACGGATGTCATCTGTGAAAAATGCGGCAGGAACATGGTTATCAAGTATGGTCCTCACGGCAAGTTTTTAGGATGCCCGGGATTTCCGGACTGCAGGAACACCAAGCCCTATCTTGAAAAAATCGGCGTGGCATGTCCTAAGTGCGGAAAGGATGTTGTTGTCAGAAAGACCAAAAAAGGCCGTCGTTATTACGGCTGTGAAAATATTCCGGATTGTGATTTTATGGTATGGCAGCGCCCCAGCGGAAAGCTCTGTCCCAAATGCGGAAACGCATTACTGGAAAGGGGTAACAAGCTTTCCTGTGCTGATGACCAGTGCGATTATGTAGAGCTGAAAAAGGCAAAGTAAAAGGACTGAATGAAAGCGGAAGAACCCAAATCGGAAAAGCAGGCAGGAAAAATAATCAAGGAATAGGAATAAAAGACAGGGATAGAAAGTAGAATAAAGAATTAGAAGAAATTGGATGAGATAATATTCAGACAATTACGCAAAATGAATTGCATCTGTATGATAATTGTGCTAAAATAGCAATGAATATGTGATTTACAAGCACAATAATACAAGGATGTGATACATACATGGGCAGCGTTCAGCTACTGGATAAGACCAGAAAAATAGGGAAATTATTGCATAACAATAACACCAGCAAGGTGGTTTTCAATGATATATGTGATGTGATGAATGAAATTTTGTTATCCAATGTTCTGGTTATCAGTAAAAAGGGAAAGGTTCTGGGCGTAGGAAAGAGAAATGAGATCGAACAGATTACAGAGCTGTTAAACGGAGAGGTTGGCAGCTTTATTGATCCTTTGTTAAACGACAGGCTTCTTTCCGTATTGAGCACTAAGGAAAACGTCAATCTTTCTACTTTGGGGTTTGAAGACACAGATGTAAAAAAATTTCAGGCGGTCATTGCTCCCATAGAAATAGCGGGAGAAAGACTGGGAACGTTGTTTTTGTATAAGTGCAGTCAGCAGTATGATATTGATGATATTATCCTGACGGAATACGGCGTTACGGTGGTAGGACTCGAGATGCTCCGTTCTGTCAATGAGGAAAGCGCTGAAGAGAGCAGAAAGCGTCAGGTGGTAAAATCTGCCATCAGCACCTTGTCTTCCTCGGAGGAAGAGGCGATTGTACATATCTTTGAGGAATTAAACGGAATGGAAGGAATTCTGGTTGCCAGCAAGATTGCGGACAGAGTGGGAATAACAAGGAGCGTTATTGTCAATGCCATCCGTAAACTGGAAAGCGCAGGCGTAATCGAATCCCGAAGCTCGGGGATGAAGGGGACTTATATCAGGGTATTAAATGATGCGATTTATGAGGAAATAGACAAGTTTAAAGCGTGAAACTTTAGTACTGGATGGTAATAGGAAATTAGTACTATGATGAAAAGGCCTTTCATCAGAAAAGCGTTAAAATAAAATAAAAAGGCAAATGGATTTGGCAAAAAGTTAAAGGGATTTACAAAGCGGTAACTCCCTTTTTGTATTAAAATACCTTGTCTTTTTTGGAAAAATAACTATAATAGAATAAGATAGGTTTGTTGTGTATACAATAATAAGCCGGCCAAAGGAGTGAAATTATGATTTCATCAAGTGTTTTTGATTATGTGAATGTATTGAACAAAGCCATGGATGCATCTTGGTATCGGAATGAGCTGATCAGCAACAACATTTCCAATCAGGATACACCGGGCTATAAGAGGCAGGATGTGGATTTTCAGAGTGCTCTTAAAACAGCTCTGCAGACCTCGGGTTATCAGACCATGGATGGCAAGGTAGGGCATGTGAGGACATCGGCGTTAGAGGTGTCCGCCTATACCGACTACGGCGGTTACTCCTACAGAATTGATGGTAACAATGTGGATCCTGAGGTAGAATATGTGGAGCTTGCCAGCAACCAGATCAGATACCAGGCACTCAGAGATAGTGTGAATCAGGAATTTGCGCTTTTAAAAGCGGCCATGAAATAATAGGAGGTTTCTACGATTATGGGATTATTTACTGCTTTTGATATTAATGCATCAGGTCTGACGGCGCAGCGTTATCGTATGGATGTAGTGGCGGAGAACATTGCCAATGTCAATACCACCCGTACAGAGGATGGCACTCCTTACAGAAGAAAAATCGTTACTTTTCAGGAGAAAAGCGGAGGTCCTTCCTTTGCGGATACCCTGCACAAGGCAAAAGGAACTTACTTAGGGCACGGCGTGAAAGTAACGGGTACCTATGATGACTACGAAACGGATTTAATCAAGGCTTATGATCCGGCGCACCCGGATGCCGATGAAGACGGATATGTTCTTTATCCCAATGTCAATATTATTACGGAAATGACCGACCTGATTGATGCAAGTCGTTCCTATGAAGCGAATGCTACGGCATTTAACACAAGCAAGGACATTGCGGTCAAAGGTCTGGAAATGGCACAAAATTAAAATAGAATCGGAGGCTTAGGAAATGGATATCAGTTCATTATATAACATCACTTCCAGCGCAATCCGGAGCGCATATGGAAGCGGGGAGACGGGAGCGATTCCCAAAGCTACAATTATGGATGAAAGTCAGGATGTTTTCGGTTCTTTTCTGGATTCCGCAATCAAAAACATCAATTCGACCAATGCATACATATCCAATGCAGAAAATGAAAAAATCAGGTTTGCCATGGGAGAGACTGAAAATACCCATGACCTTGTTGATGCCATGCAGAAGGCTTCTACAGCTATGAGTTATACCATGGCTGTCAGGGACAAATTTCTGGAAGCATACAAAGAGATTATGAATATCCAGATTTAATTTCTAAGGAGCAGAAAAAACAATGGACCAGATAAAGGAACTGCCAAAGAAGATTTTAGAATGGTGGAACAAATTTGACACAAAACAAAGAACGATTATAATCAGTATTGCGGCGGGTGTTGTTTTAGCGCTTGCCCTTTTAGTGACCTTGCTGACCAAAAAAGATTATGTTCTGCTTGCCTCCTGTGAATCAACGGCAGAGGCGGCGGAAATTACCGAGCTTTTGGATAGCAACCAGATGACTTTTAAGACCAATACGGAAGGAACCCAGATTTATATTCTGGAAAAACAGGAGGGACCGGCTAATCTTTTGCTGGGGGCAAACAACATTCCTACCATGTCCTACACCATTGATAAGGTCACGGAAGGCGGATTTTCCACAACAGAATCGGATAAGCAGAAACGTTATAAAATATTTTTACAGGATGCCATGGAAGAGGCTTTAGAGAGCAATGCGCTTATTAAGAAAGCTACGGTTCAGTTGGATATTCCTGAAGACGACGGTACGCTGATTGCCCAGGATAAGGAGTCCTTTGCGGCGATTACCCTTACGCTGGAAGGTGAAATGTCAGAGGATGCGGCAGGAGCAATTGCCAGATTCGTTGCTACGGCATTGGGAAATGAAACGACGGACAATGTGACCATTATCGATACGGAAGGCAATCTGCTCTTTTCAGGGGAAGATACTTCCACTACCGGTGGGATTACTGCAAACAGTCAGCTTTCCATGAAGAAAAAGGCTGAGGATCTTGTAAAAGGCGAGGTAAGATCCGTGCTTTTGGGAACTGATTTATACGACAGCATTGAGGTGGCAAGTAATCTGGATCTGGATTTCTCCACTACCAGAAATGTGCGTCATGAGTATTTTGCACCTGATGGAGCGAGCCAGGGGCTTTTAAGTCATGAGGATACTTATCAGTCGGATTCCCAAGGCGGCGTAGGCGGCCCGCCGGGAACCACCAGTAATGACAGCGATGACAATACTTCTTATCAGATACAGAATTATAACGAATCCTCTGAAAGCATTACCCAGGAATCAAGGGACTATCTTCCCGGAGAAGATGTGAAAGAACAGACGATTCCGCCGGGACTCATTCAGTATGATACATCATCCGTAGGTATTGCGGCCAAAAGGCTTCATGTCTACAAAGAAGAAGAGGTGGAAGCCCAGGGGCTTTTGACGGATATGAGCTGGGATGAGTTTAAGGCTGCCAATGAAGAACAGGTAAAGCTGGAGGTTGATGAAGAGCTTTATTCAGTAGTACATACCGCTACAGGAATTCCTTTGGAGAATATTTCCATTGTAGCATATGAGGTTCCTGTTTTTATCGACAGGGAAGGTCTGGACGTTGAAGCAACAGACGTTATTCAGATTGTGATTATCGTTATTATTTTGGGACTGCTGGCATTTGTCATCCTTCGTAGCATGAGAAGTGCAAAGGCGGCGGAGCCGGAGGAAGAACTTTCCGTGGAAAGTCTGTTACAGTCTACGCCGGCTGAGGTATTAGAAGATATCGAACTGGAGGAGAAATCCGAAACCAGGAAGCTTATAGAAAAATTTGTGGATGAAAATCCGGAAGCGGTGGCAAGTCTGCTCAGAAACTGGTTGACGGAAGATTGGGGGTAACGAGCAATGGCAAAAGAAGGAGAGAGTATTACAGGCGTTCAAAAAGCAGCAGTTCTGGTTATTGCTTTGGGACCTGAAAAGTCTTCCCAGATATTCAAGCATTTGAAGGAAGAGGAAATAGAAGAACTGACTTTGGAGATTGCCAATACCAGAAGCATCACACCGCAGTTAAAAGAAGAGATTATCAATGAATTTTATGAAGTCTGCCTTGCACAGCAGTATATTGCCGAAGGCGGTATCGGCTATGCCAAGGATCTACTGGAAAAGGCCCTGGGAGAAGAAAAGGCTCTGGATGTTATCAGCAAGCTGACCACATCCTTACAGGTAAAGCCTTTTGAATTTGTAAGAAAGGCCGAAGCTTCCCAGATTTTGAACTTTATTCAGGACGAACATCCACAGACGATTGCATTGATTTTATCTTATTTGGCGCCTCAGCAGGCTGCTCTTATTATGTCAGCCCTGCCGCCGGATCGCCAGGCGGATGTGGCAAAGCGCGTGGCTACCATGGACAGAACCAGTCCGGATGTCATCAAGGAGGTGGAGAGAGTGTTGGAATCAAAGCTTTCTTCTCTGGTAAATCAGGATTATACAGTTATCGGTGGTGTGGATGCAGTAGTAGAAATTTTAAATGCTGTAGACAGAGGAACCGAGAAGCATATTATGGAGACTCTGGAAATCGAGGATCCGGAGCTGGCAGACGAAATCCGCAAGAAGATGTTTGTATTCGAAGATATTCTGCTGCTTGACGACCGTGCAATCCAGAGAGTACTCAGGGATGTGGACAACAATGACCTTGCAGTTGCCCTTAAGGGATCCACAGAGCAGGTACAGAATGCAATCTTTAACAACCTGTCCAAGCGTCTGGCTGCCATGATCAAGGAAGACATGGAATTCATGGGCCCTGTACGTATGAAGGACGTTGAGGAAGCGCAGCAGAAGATTGTTAATATTATCAGGAAACTTGAAGATTCTGCGGAAATTATTATTTCCAGAGGTGGAGGGGACGAGATTGTTGTCTAGTCACAATATATACAAATTCAATCAGATTGTTCTGCAGGATTCCGAAACAAGGGTTATTGATTCCAATGAGCGGATGGCAGAAAAAATTGCGGAGCTTTCAAGAAATCTTCAGGAAACCATGGGAGAAAACGACGGAGAGCATTTTGCCGAAGAATTTACAGAGGGAATTGAGGCTGTAAAAGTTTCTCAGCTTTTGGATGAAGAGGGAGGCAATATTATCAGGGAGCCTGTTTATGAAGGCCCCAGCCCGCAGGAACTCTTAGACGAGGCTAAAGAACAGGCGGACGCCATGTTAGAGCAGGCCAAAGAGGAAGCGGAGGCGCTAAAAAGCCATGCCTATGAAGAAGCTTTTGCCAAAGGCAAAGAAAAGGGATATGCGGACGGTTTTCAGGAAGCAGAGGTCCTAAAGGAAAAGCTTCGGAGGGAATATCAGGAAAAAGAAGAGCAGCTTACCCGGTTTTATCAAAGCAAATTAGAAGAATTAGAGCCTTCCATGGTAGACGTTCTGACTGATATTTACGAGCATGTTTTTAGTGTGAATTTCTCGGAGAACAGGGATGTGGTAATCCATCTGCTTAAAAACACCCTGCAGAAAATGGAAGGCTGTTCGGAATACCTGATTCATGTTTCCAGGGATGATCTGGCTTTTGTCAGTATGCAGAAGAATACCCTGCTTGAGGCGGGAGGCGTAGTGAATGCCAATTTCGATATTATTGAGGACGTAACCTTAAAGAAAAACCAGTGTCTGATTGAGACGGAAAACGGCATTTTCGATTGCAGTCTGGGTGTGGAATTAAAAGAACTGAAAAAACAACTGTTATTGCTTTCCTATGAAGGAAAGGATGCATTGAATGATAATTAAAGGAGTTGCAAACATTGGCAAATGCAACCATTAACCTCAAAAAGTACATAAAAGCTCTGGATATGACTTACTACAAAAAAATGGGAAAGGTCATGAATGTGGTAGGGCTTACGATAGAATCTGCGGGACCCGATGCCAAAATGGGCGATTTATGCAGGATTTATAAGGAAGGCAGAAGCGGGGAATCTATTCTGGCGGAAGTGGTGGGATTTAAAAATAACCACACCTTGCTGATGCCCTACGAAGCCACAGATCGGATTGGCGGCGGCTGTATTGTAGAAAACGAGGGAGTTCCCCTTTCCGTGCCGGTAGGCGAAGATTTACTGGGAAAGACATTAGACGGTCTGGGAAGGCCTGTTCACGGAGAGGAAGTGCACTGCCTTCAGAGCTATCCCATAGAAGCGCCGGCCCCGGACCCTTTAAAAAGAGAGATTATTGATACCATACTGCCCCTTGGCGTAAAGGCTGTGGACGGCCTGATTACGGTTGGAAAGGGACAGAGAATTGGAATTTTTGCCGGTTCCGGTGTGGGAAAATCGACCCTGATGGGGATGTTTGCCCGTAACACCAGGGCCGATATTAATGTTATTGCACTGATTGGCGAACGTGGCAGGGAAGTGCGGGAATTCATCGAAAGGGATTTGGGCGAGGAAGGCATGCGACGCAGCGTGGTCGTTGTGGCTACCTCGGATAAGCCTGCCCTAGAGCGAAAAAAGGCCGCTTTAACAGCTACGGCAATTGCAGAGTATTTCAGGGATAAGGGAAGGGACGTTCTGCTTATGATGGATTCCCTTACCCGTTTTTCCATGGCTCAGCGGGAAATCGGCTTAGCCAGCGGGGAACCGCCTGTTACAAGAGGGTATCCCCCCAGCGTTTATTCGGAAATGCCCAGGCTCTTAGAGCGGGCGGGAAGAAATGAGACTGGCTCCATAACGGGACTTTATACGGTCTTGGTAGACGGCGATGACTTTAACGAGCCTATTACGGATACGGCAAGAAGTATTCTGGACGGACATATTATGTTAGACAGGAAGCTTGCCCACAAAAACCATTATCCGGCAATTGATGTGCTGCAGAGTATTTCAAGATGTATGAGCCAGATAGCGGAAAGCGGACATAAACAGGCGGCGGGCAAGCTTAAAAATGTTTTGGCTACCTACAATGATGCGGAGGATTTGATCAATATAGGCGCTTACAAAAAAGGCAGCAATCCGGGCATAGATTATGCCATAGAAAAGATAGAGGCCGTAAATCAGTTTCTGATGCAGCAGACAGATGAAAAAATTCCTTTCGAAGAGGAGATTCAAAAGCTGATGTCGCTTTTTTAATTCCCGCTTTTATCGGATCCGGATGAAGGAGACAGTATGGGAAGATTTGTTTATCGGATGCAGAACATTCTGGAAATCAAGGACAAAATGGAACAGCAGGCAAAAAATGAGTTTGCCGCCGAGAATATCCGGGTTCTGGAGGAAGAAGAAAAACTACAGACGTTTGTACATAAACGGGAAAATCTGGAGATGGAAGGAAAGAAGCTGCTTTTGGCAGACAGATTATCCATTTTGGACATTGAAGAGAACAAGAAGCTGGTCGCCCATGCCAGGGAGCAGATCAGGGCACAGACCATTCAGGTACGTATGGCCCATAAAAGGCTGGAAGAAAAAAGGGTAAAGATGCAGACGGCGATGCAGGAGCGGAAGACCCAGGAAATATTAAAGGAAAAGGCTTTTGACGTATTTCTACAGGAAGAAAAAGCCGCGGAAAGCAAGGAAATAGATGAATTGACCAGTTATACCCACGGTCAGAAAAACAGGCAGTAAGGTGGTAACGATGGCAAACGAAAATTTAGAACAACAGATTACCGTAGATCCCAAGGCGGAGCGGAAAAGGCTGAATGAAGAAAAGAAAAAACTGAAGCAGGAACAGAAGGCCCAGAAGAAGGAAGCCAAGAAGCGAGCCAAGGAACTGGCCTTAGAGGAAGCAAATATTGCGGATGAGGACGAGGGCAGTACCATATCGGTTGTGATTGTGACCGCCATTATCATTGTTGTGTGGCTGGGAATATTGGCATTGCTCATAAAGCTGGATGTGGGAGGCTTCGGCTCCAATGTACTGGCGCCTATTTTAAATGATGTTCCGGTATTAAACAAAATTCTGCCGGAAACGGAAGAAACAGAGGTAAGTGTGGGCGAGAGCTATGGCGGATATAACAGCTTAAGGGATGCGGTTGACCAGATTGAGCGTCTGGAGCTGCAGCTGGCCCAGGCACAGTCCAATCTGGATACGGATGCGGAAGAAATTGCCAAGCTGAAGGCAGAGGTTGAAAGGCTTTCTACCTTTGAGCGGAATCAGATAGAATTCCAGAGAATTAAAAATGAGTTTTATGAAGAGGTTGTTTATGCGGAAAACGGCCCGGGGGCAGAAGCGTATGCCAGATATTATGAGGCTATGGATCCGGAAACGGCGCAGAATCTCTACAAAGAAGTGATTGCGGAAGAAAAGGAATCCGAAGAGGTTTTGAACTATGCACAGGCTTATTCGGAGATGAAACCCAAGGAGGCGGCCGCTATTTTTGAAGAGATGACCAATAATCTGGATTTGGCGGCGAGGATTTTAGGCGTGATGGAGCCGGATGACAGAGGAGCGATCTTAGGAGCTATGGATCCGGAAATTGCAGCCCGTATTACCAAAATAATGGATCCCGAGTCTTAAGAAAAACTTTCTAAATACCGATATATCCTATAGGCAGGAGTCATTCTGCCGCAAGATATAGAAAATATGAAAGAAAGGAGGAAGATGGATGACCAGCATACCAGTAAATGATATTTCCGCAGTTTCCATGTATAGGCAGGGAAAGAGCGCTGTTAAAAACGGCTCAGACCAGACAGAGGAGCTGGCAGGCAGCTTTCAGGATGCCATGAATCAGGCAAAAAGCAATCAGATGGATGCGGCTAACAATAATTCCGTGAAGAACACGGCGTCGGGAAGTATAACCCGTGTATCCGATTCTGCGGCAGGCAGTAGCGCCAAGAAGGATTCTTCGGTTAAACAGGCTGACAATGCTGCAAAAAGCGATAATTCCAAAGGCGCTGACAAAACAGGGGAGCCGGACGGGACAAAAGCGGATAATGAAGTAAAAGAGACTGATAATGCCGAGGATACTGTTGATAAAACGGCAGATAAGACGGAAGAAGAAGTGGTTGAAAAGGTAGCAGATGAGCTGGATGTGACAGAGGAAGAGGTTAAAGCTGCCATGGAAGCTTTGGGGCTTACCGTTATGGATCTTTTGAATCCGGCCAATATGGCGGCGCTTGTGAATGCCTTAAACGGGGAAGACGATCCTCTGGCGTTCTTAACTGACGGAAATCTTTTTGAGTCGGTAAAGCAGCTGACAACGGCGGTTACCGAAATCATTGATGCAAATGCAAAAGAGCTTTCCAATGAACTGGATCTTAATTTGGATGAAGCGCTTTCTGTGATGGAAGAAGCCATGAAGGGTGCGGATACGGCAGATATGCAGGAGAAAGCGCCAGTGATTGTGGAAATTGAAAGAGAGCCGGTTTCCGAACCGGAACACATCAATGGAGGAGAGAATCGGGATAAGATTTCGGAAGAAACCGTGGTTTCCGAAATTGATGATGAAAAGAACGCTTCGGATCAGACGTATGGCCAGAATCAGAATATGCTGCAGTCCGGCCAGGATGGTTCGCCTTTGGTAAACCAGCTGATGAATCAGGAGTTATCAGGCGTAGGAGAGATGCAGGATGTGGAAGTACCTTTTAGTTCCTACGTGGATACGGAAGATATTATCAATCAGATCGCGGAATATGTAAAAATTCGCCAGAGTGAAAGCTTATCGGAGATGGAAATATCCTTAAATCCCGAAAGTCTGGGTCATATCCGCTTACAGGTGGCTTCGAGGGAAGGCGTGATCACAGCAGCCATTACAACGGAAAATGAAGCTGTCAGACAGGCGCTGATGGTTCAGGCTATGACCTTAAAGGAAGAACTGAATGAGCAGGGCTTAAAGGTTGAAGCCGTAGAGGTAACCGTGGCAAGCCATGAGTTTGAAAGAGATATGAAGGGCGGCGGAGAAGAGGCGCAGAATCTGTTTGAAAGACAGGTTCAGAAACAGCTGAGACGCAGAATTGTCGTTGACAGTCTGGAGCAGGCGGAAGAGATGCTTGCCCACGAGGAGTTATCCGATGCGGAAAGACTGCAGATTGACATGATGGCAAAAAGTGGAAACAGTGTAGATTTTACAGCATAATAAGAAAGGAGAAAAAATATGGTATCAGCAGCAGTGGTTGACGGCGTATTACAGCAAAAGGTCAATGAGACGAAAGAAGAAAAGAAAAAAACCGGCAAAACCGATTCATCAACCCTTGACAAAGACGCATTTTTACAGCTTTTGGTAGCACAGATGAAATATCAGGATCCTTTGGAGCCTACCTCCAATACGGAGTATATTTCCCAGTATGCGACATTCTCGGAGCTGGAGCAGATGCAGAACATGAGCAATACCATGGAGCTGACCCGTGCGGCAAACCTGGTAGGTCAGACAGTAGCGGTGGAAGCCGTTGACAGCAACGGAAAAACAACCAGCGATATGGGAGTTGTGGACTACATCAGCTATGAAAACGGAAAGGCCTTGATCTGGGTAAATGGTAATTCTTATGAACTGGATGAAGTTGTTGAGGTGGCGGATGCGGAATATATTGAAGCATACTCTATGGCACTGACCCTCAAAACGGCCATTGACAGGCTTCCTACAGTTGCAAACCTGACGATCAGCAACAGAGAAGCGGTAGAGTCCATTAAAGAGACCTACGATTCCATGAATGATTACCAGAAGAGTTTCATTGCCACCGAGTTAAAAGAGAAGATTGACGCATATGTGACAAAGATGAATGAATTGATAAAGCTTGATGAGAACTCTCAAGGCGAAGACGGAGATGGCGAAGACAGTGGAAGTGATGAAACAGAAGGAACTGAAAGCGGAGATGGCCAGTAAGGCAATCGGATAAGGCTTTTGGTAAAATCCACAGACAGTAGAAAAGGGAGGAGTTTTTATGAATAAGATTCAACAGAACTTCCTTTCAAACCTGCAGATTCAGGAGCGGTATTTCAATACGTCAAAGACCGCGGGAGCGGACAAAGGGAAAGCGGCAGGGGGAGTATCCTTTCAGGACATTCTGGCACAGAAATCCCTTGATGCGGCTTTGGGGACACCCCTTAAGTTTTCCAAGCATGCATCCAATCGTTTGGCAGACAGAAATATTGAATTGACCGTGGATCAGATGGAAAGGCTGGCTGAAGGAGCACAAAAGGCCGGAGTGAAAGGAATCAGAGATTCACTTGTTATGGTCGACAATCTGGCGTTTATCGTAAATGTACCAAATAGTACAGTGGTAACGGCCATGGATCAGAATCAGGCGGATGAAAACATTTTTACAAATATTGACGGAGCCGTTATAGCATAGGCCGGACCTTTTAAGGGGGCTTTTGGACGTTTTCGAATGACAGAGGAAACGGACGGTTCAAAATCAGGAGGTTGATTTAACTATGATGAGATCATTGTTTTCTGGTGTGGCAGGTTTAAAAACGCACCAGACCAGGATGGATGTTATCGGTAACAACATCGCAAACGTAAACACAACAGCATATAAGTCGCAGACAATGGTATTCCAGGATCTGATGTATCAGACCACACAGAAGGCGTCGGGTTATAATGCTGCTACAGGGCTCGCCGGCGTTAACGCAAGACAGATTGGTCTTGGTGTTAAAACGGGAGCCATCAGTACGGCTATTGAGACACCGGGTTCTACTCAGACTACAGGAAATCCTTTTGATCTTAAGATCACGGGAGATGCTTTCTTTATTGTCAGCGACGGAAACGAAAACCTTTTCACAAGGGACGGTTCTTTTTATGTAGATGGCGTAGGTAATCTTGCCATGAGCTCCAACGGATATAACGTTATGGGGTGGCAGGTAGATGAAACAACAGGCGCTATTAAGAAGGATACGGTATCGGCTCTTCGTATTATGAGCCCTGAAAATATGACCTATCCTCCGGAGGCTACGTCTAAGGCTTATGTTTCCGGCATTCTTGATAAGTTTGACGTTCAGGCATCTTCCGAGTCAGGTAAGATCTTAAACTTGAGCTTTTTTGATAATCTGGGTTATGATTATACGGCTAAATTGTCCATGAAGTCCACAGGAACCAAGGGAATGTACACTGTTGAACTGAGCGCCATTCTGGATTCCAGCGGAAAAGAGGTAGAGATTCCTGGATTGACCTTCGGCACAAATCAGGTTGTTGAAGATCCCAAGACTCTGGGACTGAGCAATGCTTTTACATATGATGCGACTGCAAATACGTTTACGTATCTGGATGAGGACGGGGTAACGACCCAAACCATCAATCTTGCCAGCAATACGCTGACAGATGATGAGAAAAATAAGCTGGCAAGCGCATACGGTTATTCCAGCTATGAAGAATTTTCCAAGATTAATACTGCAAACGGCTCCATTGCGGCCTTGATAGACGCAGGACAGTTTGCGGGAGAGCTTCAGGCGGACGGTTCCATTGCGGCAACGGGCAGAACCATTACAGGTGGGGTTTTGCAGTATAATGTATCCAGCGGTCACCTTGAGAGCGTAAATGGTCTGGCTAATGATTTGAGCTTGAATTTATCTTTTGGCGAGGAAGAAGTGCCTGCAGGTCCTTTTACAACCATCAATATAGACTTCTCTACATCCACGAACCTCAATAATGAGGGTGCCAGCACTATCGGTGCAGACCCGGGGGATATAGAAGGGGACGGTGTAGGACGTAAGTTAGGAAAGCTTTCCGGCATTTCCATCCAGAGGGACGGTATGATTTATGCGACCTATGACAACGGTCAGAGAAGGCTTTTGGGACAGATCGCGGTTGCAGAATTCCCCAATGCGTCAGGTCTCGAAAAGCGCGGCGACAATTTGTATGCGGCTACCTTAAACTCGGGAGAGTTTGACGGAATCGGTGTGGATATTGCGTCCGGCGGCGGTTATATGGAGACCGGCGTTCTGGAAATGAGTAATGTGGATTTGTCTTCCGAATTTACCGAGATGATTACAACCCAGAGAGGTTTCCAGGCTAATTCGCGTATTATTACGGTGTCCGACACCCTTTTAGAGGAGCTTGTTAACTTGAAACGTTAATTATTACAAAACGGTTTTCGTTAATAAACTTTATATAACAAAACATAGGGATGTTTTTCAATTTTTGGAAGATATCTCTATGTTTTTGTCTGGAAAGTGGTATAATAGATAAGTGTTTGTGGAAAAGCAGGACCGTGTGGCAATAATTTTAAAGTCTGTGAAATAGGTACTATTGACAAGTGGCAATTTAAGGAAAGGGGAGGGAAGACATGATAGAAGTTACACGCCTAAATGACACGAAAATACTGATAAATCCTGACTTGATCGAGTTTGTGGAGGAGACGCCGGATACGGTTATTACCTTCACGACGGGGAGAAAAATTATTGTAAAAGAAAGTAGACAAAACATAAAAAATTTAGTAAAATCGTATAGAAAGGATATTTTTACTGACTAGTGTGAAAATAAACAGGTGTATACAATGGATATTGCATCGATTATCGGTTTAGTTCTCTGTTTTTGCCTTATTATTTTTGGTATTGTTTCCGGCGATGACGGTGCCGCTGCTATAATGAATTTTATACATACCCAGTCAGCCATCATTACTTTTGGCGGAGCCTTCTGCTGTGTTATGGCATCCAACAGCATGTCAGATTTCCTTGGTGGATTAAAGAGTATCAAACTCATTTTTAAAGTCCCATCAATTGACACCCCACAAATTATCAGCAAGATTATAGAGCTGTCCAATGTGGCACGTAAGGAAGGTTTGCTTTCCCTCGAAGAAGCTGCGGCAGATTTGGATGACCCCTTTTTAAAGAAAGGGATTCTTCTGATTGTGGATGGTACCGACCCGGAACTGGTACGCGGTATTCTGGAGACAGAGCTGGCCAGCATTGAAGGAAGACATAAACAAAAGATCAGTTTCTGGCAGGATGTGGCGTCTATGGGACCTGCTTGGGGTATGATTGGAACCCTGATCGGTCTGATCAACATGTTGCAGAACATGTCGGATCCTTCATCAGTAGGACCGAATATGTCGGTAGCTCTTATTACAACATTGTATGGTTCCATGCTTGCCAACTGGATCGCAACACCCGTCTCTACAAAGTTAAAGTCAAATAATGACGCGGAATCCATGGTAAAGGAAATTGTGATTGAAGGTTTATTATCCATTCAGGCGGGAGAGAATCCAAGGATTATTGAAGAAAAACTGAAATCCTTCTTGGCGCCGAAAGATCGCGCTTCAGGCGGCACAGAGGAGGGCGGTGAGGAATAATGAGCAGAAAGAAAAAGGAAGAAGAACAGGCGCCGGGATCGCCGGCGTGGATGGCGACCTTTAGTGACCTGATGAATCTGTTGTTATGCTTTTTCGTTCTTCTTTTTTCCATGTCCGAAATAGACGTTGATAAATGGCAACAGGTGGCCATGTCCTTTTCTGAAAATTTCAGTATTTTTTCAGGAGGAGCATCGGCAATCGGAGATGGATTTCTTATCAGCAACGGTGTGAGTCAGCTAAATGAGCTGGATGATTATATTAACAGCACAGGTAAGACGGCAGAGAGTGAAGAATTTGTCAATGAACTCGAGGAATTTGAGGAGAAACAGCTGGCCGCAGCTGAGCAGCTTGCGGAAGAGATTGAGGAAGCAGTGGAGGAAAGCCAGTTCGCAGATGAAATAGATGTGGACTTTACAGCCCAGTATGTTTCGCTGACCTTAAACGGTGCGTTACTGTTTGATTCGGGAAGCGCCGAACTCAAGGAAGAGGCAAAACCCCTTATGGATAAAATCGGGCAGCTTTTAGCGCGTTATGCCCAAAGCACCATAGAAATTGAAGGTCATACCGATAATGTTCCGATTCACAATGCAAGATTTGCGGACAACAATGAATTGTCCAGTTTCAGGGCATTGTCAGTATTCAATTATTTTATGGAAACTACTTTTTTGGATCCTGCCACGATTAAGCATTCGGGCAGGGGAGAATATCTGCCGGTGGCGGATAATGCCACACCGGAAGGCAGGGCGCAGAACAGAAGAGTAGAGATAAAGATTTATCATTCGCTCAGCGTGGGAGAATAAGGAGGAAGACTGTGAAAAAGAATTTATTATCTATTGTTATATTAGCATTATTGATTGTAAATCTGGTACTGACTTCTATTATGATGTTCAGTGTGACGAGTACCAACAAAAAAACCGGTGCGGTTGTAGCGGATATTGCATCTATCTTAAAGCTTGAGCTGGGAACGGAGGAAGAGCAGGAGAGCACTGCGGTTTCCATGGAAGATACGGCTTTTCATGATATGGAATCAGAGTTGACAATCATGCTTGCAAAGGACCCTTTGGATGAAGAAGCGAAAGAGCATTTTGTAATGGTTCAGGTTTCTCTCTCCATGGACACTACAAATAAGGATTACAAGACTTATGGAGAGTCCATTAACGACAACCAGATCGCGGGCGTTATGCAGGAGGTTTTCGGAAAGTATACGGCGGATGAGGTTCAGCCCAGATCAGAGGATATCAAAGAAGAAATTTTAGCAGAGATTCAGAAGTTGTATAATTCAGAATTTATATACAAGGTTACCTTCAGTAAGCTGGTCGTACAATGACAAGGGCTGCGGGAATGAAAGATTTTTATCTAAGAATAAAACGAACAGGAGGTGAGCTTGGTGGGAGAAGTATTATCTCAAAGCGAGATAGACAATCTGCTTCAGGCACTCAACAGCGGCGAACTGGACGTTGAAGAAATAAAAGAAACTCCGGACCGGCAAGTTAAAAATTATGATTTTAAGCGCCCCTCCAAATTCTCCAAAGAACATCTGCGTACGTTGGAAATTATATTTGAGCATTACGGAAGGCTGTTATCCACCAACCTGCCGGCGCATCTTAGGATGAATGTACAGGTTAGTGTTGCCAGCTCTGAAACGGTTACCTTTTCTGAATTTACCAATGCTTTGAGCAACCCGGTCATACTGGGAATTGTTAATTTCAGCCCCCTTCGGGGAAATATCATTATTGAGCTGCAGGCGAATCTGGGATATGTAATGATTGACCGAATGTTAGGCGGCTTGGGAGTACCGCTGGAAAAGAACAGGGATTTTTCGGAAATCGAATTATCCATTATTGATAAAATTATGCTTACGTGTATGACGCTTCTACGGGAACCGTGGAAGAATGTCGTGGATTTGGAGCCTTTTATGGAAAGGATTGAGACTAATCCACAGTTTGCCCAGATTATGGCAGCCAATGAAATGATTGCCATTGTTACCTTAAATATTAAGGTGGGCGATAGTGAAGGCTTTATGAATGTGTGTCTCCCCTTTGCTACATTGGAAAATATCATGGATAAGCTGAATACCAAGTACTGGTTCTCCACGATGCAGGAGATATCGGATGAAAGTTATCAGGAGCACATTGAAGCCCTTATTAAGAGAGTGGATATTCCTATAAGGGCCGTACTTGGAAAAAGTGTTATTTCTGTATTGGATTTTGCATCCCTACAGAGAGGGGACATCATCAGGCTGGATACAAAGATTGATGATGAGTTAGATATTTTTGTAGGGAATCTTAAGAAATTTACCGCCTTGCCGGGTACAAATAAAGAGACTTATGCGGCAAGGGTAACATCGGTTATAAGAGAGGAGGAATAGGGGAATGGGCGATATGCTGTCTCAAGATGAGATTAATGCATTACTCAGTGGAATGTCTACAGGCGAGCCCCAGGCAGAATCAACAGATGAGGTGTCAGCGGATGTGTCAGCAGCAGGAGAGGAATTATCGATTCCGGAAAAGCTGACAGATATGGAAAAAGACGCTATAGGCGAAATTGCCAATATCAGCATGGGAACATCTGCTACAACCCTGTTTTCACTTGTTAATCAAAAAGTAAATATTACAACCCCCGTAGTTTCCATGGCCCGGTGGGAAACCTTGATGAATGAATACGAGAGGCCATGTGTATTTATTCAGATAAAGTATACTACCGGTTTAGATGGAGCGAATATACTGATATTAAAAGAGCATGATGTAAAAATCATTACCGATTTGATGATGGGCGGCGATGGAACCAATACACAGGATGAGTTAAGCGAACTTCATCTGAGTGCGATTTCAGAGGCCATGAACCAGATGATGGGATCATCGGCAACATCTCTGTCTTCCATGCTTGGCAGGATGATTGATATCAGTCCGCCGGAAGCAAGCCTCATAAATTTAAGCGAATTTAAGCAGGCTTCGGATATAGCGGCTTTTCTGGAATCGGATTTTGTAAAGATATCCTTCAGAATGCAGATCGGCGATTTGGTTGACAGTACGATCATGCAGCTGTATCCGGTAGACTTTGTAAAATCAGTATATGAGATATTCATAGGCAATCAGGGAGGAGATGCTTCAGCTCCTGCGCCTGAACAGAAGGCTCCGGAACCTGCACCTTATGTACCGCCTCAGGCGGCTCCGGCAAATCAGGGAATGCCGGCAGGAGGAGCGGCTATGCCACAGGCAGGCATGGGGGATATGTCTCAGATGAACTACGGAATGCCCCAGATGGCAATGCCACAAATGGGTATGCCGCAGATGAACTACGGAATGCCTCAAATGGGAATGCCCCAGATGATGCCGGCAGGAGGAAACATGAATATTCAGCCTGCGCAGTTCCAGTCCTTCAGTCAGGATTTCTCGGCTATACCCAGTCAGGAAAATATCGGACTGATTATGGATGTGCCATTAGAGGTTACCGTGGAATTAGGAAGAACGAAAAAGTCCATTGCGGAAATTCTGGATTTTGCCCCGGGTACAATCATTGAACTAAACAAGCTTGTAGGAGAACCTATTGATGTACTGGTTAACGGCAAGTTTGTCGCAAAAGGCGAAGTGGTAGTTATTGAAGAAAGTTTTGGTATCAGAGTAACTGAAATCATTAACAATAAGGGAATTTAGGAGAGAGAAAATGGCGAAAAATATTTTAATTTGTGACGATGCAGCATTTATGCGTATGATGATTAAGGACATTTTAACCAAAAACGGGTATAATGTTGCAGGAGAAGCTGAAAACGGTGCCAAGGCGGTAGAAAAGTATAATGAACTGAAACCGGATCTGGTACTTATGGACATTACCATGCCGGAAATGGACGGTATTCAGGCTTTGAAGAATATCAAAGCGTCAGATGCAGGAGCTCAGGTTATTATGTGTTCCGCAATGGGACAGCAGGCTATGGTAATTGAAGCCATTCAGGCAGGAGCAAAGGACTTTATCGTAAAGCCTTTTCAGGCAGATCGTGTATTGGAAGCCGTTAAAAAGGTAGTTGGCTGATATGATATTGACTGCGGTCTCTAAAGTAGACTCCATTGTTCAATTTCTGACGGTGTTGATTATCTTTGTAATCGTGCTGGGAGCTACCTGGCTGACTACCAGATTTATCGCGGGATTCCAAAAAGGGAAAATGCAGGGCGGCAACTTTGAGCTTATTGATTCTTTTCGTATATCTCAGAGTAAGTATGTACAGCTTATCAGAATAGGAGACCGTTATCTTGCCATTGCCGTATGTAAGGATACGGTAACGGTTTTAACGGAGCTTTCAAAAGATGCAGTTGTCCGCCCGGAGAACTGTTATACGGATACTCCGGCACAATTTGAGGAAATTCTCAAAAAAGCAAAAGATCTGGTAAAAGGAACCGATAGGAAAGCGGCAGATGAGCATGAAGAAGATAAATAGCAACAGTACCCTCGGGAAATTGGTTTTGAAAACCCTATTGATAATAGGTGCTTTTTGCATGGTGTTTTTTATACATCCGGTATTATCCTATGCCGGTGGGTTGGATAATGCCCTTACTTCTTCCGGCGATGCGGGAGAAGAGGAAGATAGAACCAATATCCGTGAGCCGGGCAGTTCTGAGGATGCTGATGAATTAGGCGAATTGAATATAGCAAATAATGTGACCGTTAGCTTAAATGATGGGAATGGATCTATTGCGGGGCCCCTTAGGGTTATGTTAATCCTAACCGGTATTGCATTGGCACCTATTCTCATTATTTGTTTGACATCCTTTACGAGAATCATTATTGTCCTGCATTTTACAAGGGCTGCTTTGAATACCCAGACAGCCCCTCCCAACCAGGTGTTAATTGCATTGTCTTTGTTTCTGACATATTTTATTATGAGTCCGATTATAACAGAGATAAATGAAACGGCCATAAAACCTTTTGAGGCGGGACAGATTACCCAGGAAGAAGCCTTAGAAGCGGGAATTGACCCTCTAAGAGAATTTATGTGCAGGGAGACCCAGGCAAAGGATGCAAAAGTGTTTTGTGAAATTGGCGGCTATGAATGGACGGGAGATAAAGAGGATGTTCCTACAAGTGTGCTGATTCCGAGCTTTTTGGTCAGTGAATTAAGGTCGGCGTTTATTATCGGATTTGTCATATATATCCCGTTTATTGTCATAGATATGGTTGTGGCATCGGCTCTTATGAGTATGGGTATGATGATGCTTCCGCCGACTACGATTTCCATGCCGTTTAAAATACTTTTGTTTGTTCTGGCGGATGGCTGGAATCTGGTAATTGTAGAGCTCGTTAAAACATTTTATTGACCTTTCAGTGATTGTGGCGGTTGTAGAAAGAAGGCGGCATTATGACTATAGATTATGTAGTTCAGATTGCGAATCAGGCGTTATATTTGATAATAAAGACAGCGGCACCGGTTCTTCTCGTATCATTGATAATCGGTCTGATCATCAGTATTTTCCAGACGGTTACATCCATTCAGGAACAGACCCTGACCTTTGTGCCGAAGATTATCGGTGTTTTTATGGCCATTATGCTCTTAGGCGGCTGGATGCTTAATAATATCAGTGATTTTATGACGCAGCTTTGGTCAGATTTTTCAATTTATATCAGGTGATCCCATGATTGATTACTCTTTTTCAATTTATGAACTGGAATATTATCTATTGATTTTTGTAAGGGTTACCTGTTTTATTTTTGCCTGTCCCTTTTTTAGTATGAATAATACGCCCAGAAGGGTAAGGATTACGCTGGGGGTGTTTTTATCCTACCTGCTTTATCAGGCAATATATCCCCATGAAATCATTCCGTACGATTCCATTTTGGAATATACAGCCATTGTTTTAAAAGAAGTTATGACAGGCGTACTCATTGGATTGTCTACAAGTATGTGTAATTCCATTGTTCTTTTTGCGGGAAGATTGATTGACATGGAAATCGGCCTTGCCATGGCAAGTGAATACGATCCAACCACGAGAGAGAATGCCAGCGTAACGGGCATTTTTTATCAATATCTTGTCATGCTGATATTGGTAATTACTGATTTACATCATTTTTTAATTAAAGCTTTAGCAGAGACTTTTACACTGATACCTATAAACGGGGCTATATTTTCCGGAGACAAAATTGTTTCCGCCTTTCTCTCTTTTATGAGCGGCTATATCAATATCGGATTTAGAATCTGCCTTCCCATATTCTGTGTTCTGCTGATTACCAACTGCATTCTGGGGATTATGGCCAAGGTGGCGCCGCAGATGAATATGTTTGCGGTAGGTATGCAGATTAAGCTGTTGATGGGATTGGGCGTTTTGTTTCTGACGGTGGGGATGCTTCCCCATATTTCCGATTTTGTCTTTACGGAAATGAAGACCGTGATGGTATCCTTTGTGGAGGCGATAATGGCATGATTGTTTACAATTTACAGTTCTTTGCCAAGGAAGGACCCGGCGGAGAAAAAACAGAAGAGCCTACCGGTAAAAAGTTGAGCGATGCCCGTAATGAAGGACAGGTGGCAAAGAGTAAGGAAATTGCCAATGCAACCGGTCTTATTGCCATGTTTTTAATCCTGAAATTCGGAATCGGATATTTTGGCAATTATTTTCTACAGATTTTTTCTCTGGTATATGGAAAAATTCCGGAAATGATTAAATTAAGCGGAGGATATGTACCGGTAAAGGAGTTTTATACTTTAATCGGTCAGACAATGCTCCGGATACTGCTTATTCTTCTGCCGCTTTTATTAATTGGGTTTCTGATTGCGTTCCTATCCGATTACGTTCAGGTAAAATGGAAGATCACAACCAAGCCCCTGCAGCCGAAGTTCAGTAAAATCAGTCCTGTCAGTGGGTTTAAACGGATTTTTTCCGCCCATTCATTAGTGGAGCTTGTAAAGTCCATTGCAAAGGTGGCATTGATTGCATGGGTGGCATATGGTACTATTAAAGATAACTTTGATGTGATTTATCTGTTGTTTAATATGCCTTTGTGGCAGGGAATTGAAACGTCGGGAACAATTGCCATAAATTTTGGGTTAAAATGTTCTTTTATTTATATTATAATAGCAATATTGGATTTTATTTATCAAAAGAGAAAGTTCCATAAGGATCAGATGATGACCAAACAGGAAGTCAAGGATGAGTATAAGCAGTCCGAAGGCGATCCTCAGATCAAGGGGCGAATCAGACAGAAGATGCAGGAGGCTTCCAGAAGGCGTATGATGCAGCAGCTGCCGGAGGCGGATGTGGTTATTACCAACCCTACTCATTTTGCCGTTGCCATAAAGTATGATACGTTGGTTGCGGCAGCGCCTATTGTTTTGGCAAAGGGCGAGGATTATCTGGCTCGGAAAATTAAGGAAATTGCTAAGGAAAACCATATAGAGATAGTTGAGGACAAACCTCTTGCCCGAATGCTTTATTACAACGTGGAAATCGGCGAACAGGTTCCGCCGGAATTGTATCAGGCAGTGGCAGAAGTGCTTGCTATGGTTTATCATATGCAGGGGAAAATATAGAAAGGAGGACGGCAGATGAAAAAAGCGGATTTGGGTGTGGCATTATATTTACTTGCTGCATTTATTATGTTTATTGTGCCGATTCCCTCTATACTTTTGGATATATTACTGGCCGTTAATATTTCGATTGCTTTTGTTATCATGTTCCGTTGTATGTTTGTCAAGGAAGTACTGGATATGTCTTTCTTCCCCACAATCCTTTTGTTTACCACCATATTCAGGATTGCGTTGAACGTTTCTTCCACGAGGCTGATTTTGAAAACGGGAAGTCCCGGAAACGTAGTTGAGACTTTCGGAAATTTTGTAGGCGGCGGAGATTTGATTATCGGCGCCATTGTATTCATTATTTTGATAATCATTCAGTTTATGGTTATCAACAAAGGTTCCGAGCGTGTTGCTGAAGTAACGGCACGTTTTACTTTGGATGCCATGCCCGGTAAACAGATGGCCATTGACGCAGACTTGAACACAGGCGCCATTACGGATCAGGAGGCCAAGGTACGAAGGGAAAAGATTCAGCAGGAATCCAGCTTTTTCGGAAGCATGGACGGTGCTGTTAAGTACGTTAAGGGAGATGCCCTGGCAGGTCTTTTAATTACGGCTGTTAATATTATAGGCGGAATTGCCATGGGAATGCTTCGGGGCGGAATGGATATTAATACGGCATTAAACCGCTATGCGATTTTGACGATTGGCGATGGCCTGGTCAGTCAGGTTCCGTCTCTGTTGATTTCGCTATCAACGGGTATTTTAGTAACCAAGGGCAGTAAGGATGCGGATTTTGGTTCCGTGTTAATCGGCCAGCTTTTCGGCATGCCCAAGGTTTTGTATCTGGTAGGCGGAATTTTGTGCTTCTTAGGTATTATCACTCCCTTAAATCCTATGATATTTGTGGTTTTGGGCGTTGTGTTTATTATTACTGCAAGAACCATCCAGGCTGAAATTGAGACAGCGGAGATAGAAGGGGATGTGGATACGGATGAGGCTGCGGCGGAGGAAATCAGGCAGCCGGAGAATGTTACCTCCCTTCTACAGGTTGATCCGATTGAACTTGAGTTCGGTTATGGTATCATTCCCCTTGCGGATGTGAATCAGGGCGGCGATTTGTTAGACCGTGTTGTTATGATTCGTAGACAAATCGCGCTGGAGCTTGGAACCATTGTGCCGATTATTCGTTTGAGGGACAATATACAGTTGAATCCCAACCAGTATATTATAAAGATAAAAGGCATACAGGTGTCAGAGGGAGAAATTCTTTTTGACCACTATATGGCAATGAATCCTGGTTATGTGGAAGAGGAGATTGCGGGTATTCCCACCTTTGAACCTTCTTTCCACTTGCCGGCAATCTGGATTACCGAGGGACAGAGAGAGCGGGCGGAAAGTCTTGGATATACGGTTGTTGACCCGCCCAGTATTATTGCAACACATCTGACGGAGATCATCAGACAGCATATTGCGGAGCTTTTGACGAGACAGGATGTCCAGAATTTGACAAACAATCTGAAAGAAACAAATCCTTCCATTGTGGAGGAACTGATTCCAAAGCTCTTAGGTCTTGGAGATGTCCAGAAAATATTGCAGAATCTTTTACAGGAGGGAATATCCATCAGGGATCTTTTGACCATATTCGAGACTCTGGCAGATTATGCAGCTACTACGAGAGATCCGGATATTCTGACGGAATATGCAAGACAGAGTTTAAAGAGAGCAATTTGCGCAAGATATTTTCCTGCCAATGAGACTACCAGCGTGGTAACCTTAGACCCTCAGGTAGAGCAGGAGATCATGGCAAATGTAAAGCAGACGGAGCAGGGGGCTTATCTGACCATTGCTCCCGAAAAGACAAAGGCGATTATTGAAAGTGTCAGGACGGAAATCGGAAAACTGGAAAGTCTCGGGAAAAATCCGATTATCATTACATCGCCGATTGTGCGAATGTATTTTAAACGTTTGACAGAGGATTACTTTGGCGATTTAATTGTGGTATCTTATAATGAAGTGGAGCCAAATGTGGAATTACAGTCAGTGGGGATGGTGACAGCATAAATGATTATTAAAAAGTTTCAGGGAAAAACCGAGCACGACGCAGTAGAGACGGCAAAAAAAGAACTGGGAAACGGCGTTGTAGTTATGAACGTTAAAGAATTAAAGAAAAAGGGATTCTTGGCTCTTTTTAAACGGAAAATGGTGGAAGTGACCGTTGCCTTGGAGGAGGAGCCGGACCGGGTTCTGCCTGCAAAAAAAGAAGCGCCCATAAAAGCGCCCAACCCACAGATTTACGAGGCTTTGGAATCCATTATCAGGGAAAAGGATGAGGGAACGGATAAGGCTATTGAGGAGAAGCTGGAAAGCTTACAATCTCTTCTTGAAAAACAGCTTCAGATGACGGAAACGGAAAAGGATAAGGAAACGGAGGATGAGGCGCAGGAGGGAGCAAAGGAGCCGGAAGACAGCAATGTCCGTTTCTTAAAGCTGCTTTACCAGACTATGCTGGAAAACGAAATCAGCGAGAAGTATGCAAACCAGATCATTGATGAACTGGATCAGATGTTAAAGCCCAATATGCCCATCGACTATATTCTTTCCAATGTATATCAGAAGATGATTTTAAAGTTCGGTCAGTCCAGCGTGATTACGCCCGGTACGAGAAAACCGAAGCTCATATATTTTATCGGACCTACCGGAGTCGGAAAAACGACCACTATTGCAAAGCTGGCATCCAGATATACGGTGGATAAGAAGATGAAGGTGGCGTTGTTTACAACGGATACCTACAGAATTGCGGCGGCAGAGCAGCTGCGTACCTATGCCAACATTTTAGAGGTGCCTTTCCGCGTTATTTATACGGTAGATGATATGCGGGAGGGAATTGAAGAATTCAGGAAGTTTGATTACATTTTTGTGGATACTACCGGGCATTCCCATCAGAATGAAGAACAGCAGAATGCCATGAAGGAAATCATACATGCAGTGGATGAAAGCCTGGAAAAGGAGATTTATCTGGTTGTCAGCGCCACTACAAAATATAAGGATTTAGTAAATATTGCCGACAATTATTCCTCCATTACGGATTATAAGCTGATATTTACCAAGCTGGATGAAACAACCAGTCTGGGCAATCTGTTTAATCTCAGATTATATACGGGAGCGCAGCTGGCTTATATTACATGCGGACAGAATGTGCCCGATGACATGGAGGAATTTAATCCCCAGAAAACAGTAAAGACGCTTTTGGGCGGTAATAGAAGCTCTTAAGGAGGAAATAATGGATCAGGCGGAAAACTTGCGAAATATTATTAAAATGAATAGCCAGCCCCATAAGTCTTTAGCAAGAGTGATTACCGTTACGAGCGGAAAAGGTGGCGTAGGAAAGTCCAATACAGCCATTAATCTGGCTATCTGGTTCCGTCAGATGGGGCAGAGAGTCATTATTCTGGATGCGGATTTCGGATTGGCTAACATTGAGGTTATGTTTGGCGCAGTACCGCAGCATAACCTGGGGGATTTAATATATCAGGGAAAAAATATAAAAGAAATCATTACATGGGGACCGGGAGAAGTAGGATTTATTTCAGGGGGTTCAGGCATTGCGGGATTATCCAATTTAAGCAGGGATTATCTGATGTGCATTATACAGAATCTGGCGGAGTTAGACTCCATTGCAGATATTGTAATTGTGGATACCGGCGCGGGAATTGCCGATGCGGTATTGGAGTTTCTTGTTGCCAGCGGAGAGATTCTTCTTGTGACGACGCCGGAGCCTACATCCATTACGGATTCCTATTCTCTTTTAAAATCATTAAACAGACATCCCCGTTTTTCTGGAGAAATGTCGCAGATTAAGGTTATTGCCAATAAGGTAGAAAACGAAATGGAGGGCAAGGCGTTGTTTGCCAAATTGAATGCAGTAGTGGAGCGGTATTTAAAAATGCCCGTTTCTTATCTGGGAGCAATTCCTCAGGATTCGAATCTGTCAAAAGCGGTTATGCAGCAGACGCCGGTATCCCTTGCCAATCCGGGAGCAAAGTCGGCAAAGGCGTATCAGAAAATTGCAGAAACACTGATGAACAAAGAGGCGGGAGAAAACAGTAATAATTTAAGAGGAATGACGGCGTTCTTTTCCCATATTATCGGGACAACAAAGAATCCGTTCCGTCAATAGCATTTGTAGATAATTTTCAATAAGGGAGAAGGCATATATGTTAACAGAGTTGGTAAAACCCGGAGACAAAATTGAAGTGCAGGCGGTTGAAGGCGCTATTTTAGGCGGAAAAGCCGGAGATAAAAAAATATATACCTCTCAGGTATATGATGTTCTTGATGACGAGAGACTGGAAATTATGATGCCCATGGATGGAACGAAACTGATTCTTCTGCCGGTGGACGGGGAATACCAGTTTTGTTTCTATACAAGAAAAGGACTTTACCAGTGTTTTATAAGAGTGGTAGAAAGGTATAAAGACAATAATGTTTATATATTGTTGTGTGAACTGACCTCTCCCATCGGGAAATACCAGAGGAGAGAATATTACCGTTTTGCCTGCAGTCTTCCTATAAAGACCAGAGAGCTTCTGGATGAAGAAATAGAGGCTTTAAAGGAACTCAAATATCATATGTGGGTAGGGATTCCTTTGACCAAAGGAAATATTGTGGATATCAGCGGCGGCGGGATCCGGTTTGTTTCGCCGGTAAAATATACCGAAGGAACACAGATTGCCATTAATTTTTCTTTAAATATGCACGGGAAAGAAGAGGCCTACGAACTGGTGGGCAAAATACTGAAAAGCAGATCCAATGAGGTGCGAAAGGGAGAATATGAGCATCGCGTGAAATTTACTCTCATCAGCAATATCCAGCGGGAGGAAATTATACGTTACATTTTTGAGGAGGAGCGTAAGAGCAGGCGGCGTATAGCGAATGTAGGTGACCTATGATTAAAAAAATTCTGGTTGTAGATGATTCTGCACTTATGAGAAGAATCTTTTGTGATATAATTAACTCAGATAAGAGATTCCGGGCGGAAGATACAGCAACAAACGGATTGGAAGCCTTGGAGCTCATGAAAAAAAATACATATGATTTGGTTATCACGGATTTGATGATGCCCAAAATGGACGGTATTTCTTTTTTAAAGGAGCTGAATAAAACAGGCAACAGGGTAAAAGTTGTCGTGATCAGTTCTTTTGCAAAAGAGGACGCAAGTATTACCATTGAAGCTCTTTCGCTGGGAGCGGTAGATTTTTTAAAAAAGCCGGTGGGAATCTCGGATGTGAAGGGAGAAAAGTTTCGCGGGCTTTTACTTCATATTCTGGAGGGTGTTTTTTCCGGAGAGGGCAGGAATGCACGGCGAAGGCCATTTTCCCATTCAAAAGCCCTTGTTGATAAGATTGGGACTGTTAAGGATGGAATATTGGGAAAACCGCCGGTTCATGAAAAGGAAACCGGTAGGAAAAAGCTTGTTGCCATAGCCAGTTCCACAGGAGGACCGAAGGCCTTGCAGGAGGTTTTGCCAATGCTTCCGGCAAATCTGGATGCGCCGGTTTTGATAGTGCAGCATATGCCTGCGGGATTTACCGCCACATTGTCCGAAAGGCTGGATGGAATCTGTCCTCTTCATGTACAGGAGGCCTCAGAGGGAATGCCTGTTACAAAAGGGAATATTTATGTTGCCAAAGGAGGCACGCATATGATTGTGATTCATTCCGGGGGCTGTAACAGAATTGCTTTTCTGGATGAACCGCCCAGGGAGGGGGTAAAGCCCTGCGCTAATTATATGTATGAATCCATAAAGGATTGCGATTATGAACATGTTACCTGTGTCGTTTTAACGGGAATGGGGCAGGACGGGACAAAGGGCATAACCAATCTGAAGAAGCATAAAGAGTTATACGTTATTGCACAAGATCAGGACAGCTGTGCCGTTTACGGCATGCCCCGTGGTGTGGTATCGGCAGGACTTGCAAACAAAGTTGTACCACTTAAGGAAGTGGCGGGAGCTATTATAAAAAACGTGGGGGTATGCAAAGATGGACGTTAGTCAATATCTGGAGATTTTTCTTGATGAAACAAAGGAGCATTTACAAAGCTTAAGCGATCAGCTTATGAGTCTGGAACAGGATCCGGAAAACATGGATACAATAAATGAGATTTTCCGTGCGGCTCATACTTTAAAGGGTATGGCAGGAACCATGGGATACAAGAGGATGCAGAATCTGACCCATGATATGGAAAATGTATTTTCGGAAGTCCGTAACGGAGCCATTAAGGCTGACGGCAGTATGATCGATGTATTATTTCAGTGTCTGGATGCTTTGGAGGAATATACTGAGAACGTTCAGAATACATCTGATGAAGGAACAAATGATAATGAACATCTGATCAAGGCCTTAAACCAGATTCTGGCCTCTAAGGGAGGCGAGGTGGAAGTGCCTTCGGTCCAGGCAAAGGATGAACCAAAAGCTGCATCAGCAGACGGCGGAAATGATGCTTCCAAGGAAAAATGGAGGGACATCAAATTAGATGATACCGAGAAACTGGTTATGAGTGAAGCGGTTAACCAGAGCAAAAACGTTATGGGGATTACGGTTTATATTCAGGAAAGCTGTATTTTAAAGGCTGCAAGGGCATTTCTGGTTTATAAAGCGCTGGAGGATCTGGGAGAAACCATTGTTTCCAATCCCAGCGCCCAGGACATTGAGGATGAAAAGTTTGATTTTGATTTCAGTGTGATTTTTATTACTGATGAGGATAGCGAAACGGTAAAAAAAGCCATTCTGGATGTATCGGAAATAGAAAGCTGTTATATTTCGCTGATGGATGCGGAAGCGCCCAAAGAAGGTGCGGTAAAAGCCGTACGGGAATCGGAAGAAAAGCCTGCGGCAGCAACGCCTGCTGCAGCTTCGGCTGTCAATGCCCCCGCAAAGACGGATAAAACCAAAAATGCCAAACCCATTGTCAACAGGACAGTCCGCGTTGATATTGAAAAGCTGGATGTGCTGATGAACCTTGTCAGCGAGCTGATCATCGCAAAGAATTCTTTAGTGTCTGCGGCAACAACGGAAGGTATTACCGCAAACAGTGCGGTAAATGAGCCCATTGAGTATCTGGAAAGCGTAACCACCAATCTTCACGAATCCGTCATGAAGGTAAGGATGGTGCCGATTGAAAATGTGGTGCAGAAGTTCCCCAAGATGATCAGGGATTTATCCAAGAAGCTGGATAAAAAAATGCAGTTGTTTATGAGCGGCGAAGAAACGGAATTAGACCGTACTGTGGTAGATGAAATCGGCGATCCGCTGATGCATCTTCTGCGTAATTCCGCCGATCACGGTCTCGAGTCGGCAGAGAAGAGGCTGGAGAGAGGAAAGCCCGAAGCGGGTTCCATTTATCTGGATGCTTATCAGGACGGAAACAACGTAGTCATTGAAGTAAGAGATGACGGTAACGGTATTGATGTGGAGGGAGTAAAGGCAAAGGCCATTGAAAAAGGAACCATTACACCTGAGCAGGCCGAAAATATGAGCGATAAGGACGCTATCGGACTGCTGTTTATGCCAAGCTTTTCCACAGCCAAAAAGGTTTCCGATGTTTCGGGAAGGGGCGTCGGCCTGGATGTGGTCAAATCCAAAATCGAATCCTTAAGCGGCGAGGTTGAGGTAAAGACCAAGCTGGGCGAGGGAAGCACATTTATTATCAGGCTGCCGCTGACCTTAGCCATTATTCAGGCTTTAATGGTAGAAGTAGGAGGCGAGAAATATGCGATTTCATTGGGATCCATACAGACGATAGAGGATATTTCCCCGGATGAAATCAAATTTGTGCAAAATGAAGAGGTTATTAATCTGCGTGGTGATGTCATACCATTAGTCAGGTTAAACGAAGTTCTGGATATAGCGTCAACAAAGGGACCGGACGACAATCTGGTTGTGGCCATTGTCAAGAAGGGTGACCAGTTAGGCGGGCTTGTTGTGGATGAGTTAATGGGACAGCAGGAAATCGTTATTAAATCCCTTGGCAAATATATTAACAAGAGCAAGGTCATCAGTGGCGCAACTATTTTGGGCGACGGGGAAATTGCACTGATTATTGATGCGAATGCGTTGTTGTAGGGGAGGTGTCATGATGGAAGAATTAAGCAATGCACAGGAACAGGAACGAATCCAGTATATCGTAGTAAAATTCGGCGATGAACAATATGGTATTGATATCAAATACATTGATAATATTGTCCGTATGCAGAGAATAACCAGAGTGCCTAAGGTACAAAGCTATATTAAAGGAGTTATTAATTTAAGGGGAGAAGTCATACCGGTTGTAAGTATCCGTTTAAAGATGGGACTTTTTGAAGATGAGATTACAAAAAAGACCCGTATCATCATTATTAGGCTTGATAACGGCGAAATCATCGGTATGTTGGTAGATGAGGTAAAGGAAGTGGTAACACTGGAAGCCTCCCAGATAGAGAAGATTGCCTATGATTCTAGTGACGAGAAGGCAAACTATTTATCCGGTGTGGGCAAGGACAAAGGAGAACTGATCTCCCTTTTGGACATGAATCTGGTGTTCGCAGAAAAGGAAAGGCAGATTAATAAGCCGGAATAGGACAAAATATGGAGAATTTTAATTTAAACGATTCCGAACAGTATTTTGACGTACTGAAAGAATTAGGAAACATTGGTGCGGGAAACGCTACAACCGCTTTGTCACAGATGATACAATGTAAAGTGGATATGAAGGTTCCTCAGGTTCGTCTGCTGGATTTTCAGGAAGTAGGCGAGGCCATGGGCGGAGAGGAACAGATTATGGCGGGAGTATATCTTTTAGTTGA